>Ga0207957_1000006_pt1 | contig 103500 bp, 85 predicted proteins | sample CryBogCBH27Jun07_FD_184603 | JGI IMG/M metagenome (GOLD analysis project Ga0207957, IMG submission 184603) | Freshwater microbial communities from Crystal Bog, Wisconsin, USA - CBH27Jun07 (SPAdes) | ecosystem: Environmental > Aquatic > Freshwater > Lake | place: Crystal Bog, Wisconsin, USA...
TCTCCCTGGACAATATCTTCATTACCATCAAATCCGCCAAATCTTAAAGAACCAATACCATCATTTGTTTGTAATGCAGTTCCGTCAGAATGATAAAAGTCTGTTTGAAATCCGTGCTGTGATTCGCCATTAGAATCTGGTGCAAAGTCTTGTATAGTAACACTTCTAAATGTTACGTCAGTAGTCGTAAACAAGTTTTGATCAGTTTTAAGGGTAGCAGGCAATGTTGCTTCTAATTGCGACACTAATTGTCCATAGCTAAATCTTCTCGCCAGCCCTTGATCAGACAAAATAAAATAAGATTGCTGATCGGTTGCTGTTGTAATTGTTTGTAATAAATTTATATTTGGCATTTAAGTTCTTCCTGTTAAAATGCTACCATTTTCATCTGTCAATGGAACACCATTTTGATCTCTTAGTACGATATCACCTTCATAGTAATACGAGTTAGGCAATTCAGTAGGGAATTGTTTCAATTGACCTGCTATCGTTGTGCTACTTTCCCATAGAGGTAATGTTACACCCGGGCTAACTACCGTATTAAATGTATTACTTAAAGCAGATTTTTTAACAATTGCTAATTCTATATTGCTTTCGACTACAATATTTAATTGAATAGTTTGTGTGTTATTATGTGCAACGGTAAATTCTTGAGGTAATTCAGTTAAACCAGTATATACCCATCCTGGATATTGTACGTTTGTTGATCTATTTCCTACATACTGCCATACTTGACCAGATGATACAAGTATGTAAGCATCATTTAACATTGCTGATTGTGTAGACAGGTCACTGGTTGTTCCTTGAATGTACGACTCGTCTATACTATCATATGCAATGGTTGTATCATGTACAAATATAGGAGATTTTCTAAGTTGACGGCCGCCGTAATACACTTCTAATTGATCGTTATATGGTAGAGAATCTACTAATTTAATACCTGCAGATGCAATTGTAGCTGTAGTTCCTGGAACTGGCGAAGTATAAGACGAAGTACTTATATGATAAACAGAATTTGTAGCCGTAGTAAAAATATATTGAATACTTACCGCTTCTGGATTTCCAAGAACTTGTAACGTTCCTTGATCAACAACCTTCGATCCATATAATAAGTGCGGCGATACTCCAGTTCCGAGTGTACCTCTTGTTATTTCGTCTAATTTATAGCCGCCTGATGCTACGGTAATTTGATTAAATTCAATTCTTTCTGCGTTGATCAGCACCACACCAGGTGTAGTTTCAGTAGGAGCAGTAAGAACCGTAGCATCTGCAACATAGATTTCAGTATCATCAGGCGCTAATGGTTTGGTTAGATATGTTGTATTTGCTTTACTTAATCTAGTAAACGTTGTATGTCCTAACAAGTCATTAAAGATTCTGTAGCCAAGAACCGTATCAATATATTGGGGACTCTTGAAGCTGATAATTTCTACCGTATCTAAATTTGAAATATTCCAACTATCGCTAATTTGAACCGTAACGTTATCATCTAATAAAATGTAATCAATACCGTTTATCAATCCAGAAACCGTATCATTTTGATGTATGATCGAAACCCACATGTAGATATCATTGCTAACAGGTCTGTTCATAATGAATCGCCTGTTTGGATTTCCTACAAAGTTTTCTATGTCAACGCCCATCTTACCTGTAGTGTCTATAAAAGTAACAACTTTAATTAAATCACCGGGGTTCAAATGTACAGAAATTGTTAGTGTAGACCCAACAATTGTGTATTCGTTCTTAGAAGTCAATAGTCTATTAGCAACTCCATTAACAATTTTTTCTACAATATAATCACCTTCCACATTTAATGTAAACGTAGTCATCGAAGAAGTAGAAGAAGCAACAAATTGTTGATCAATTATTTGATTAAAATTACTATGAGATTCTGTAAAGAACCAGGCTTGGACAGCATTACCTTGAGATGAATCTAACCCGTTAACGGTGACTACAGCAGGTCCTCGATTATTTGCAGAAACATCTAGAACATAATCAGATGTAGGAATTCCGTTAACCGTTACGTATACATCTTTTACAATATTAGCAAGATATCCACTGCTAACAATACCAACTGAGCTGTTTGTTGTAATAACAGATTCGCTGTCAATTAATCCAAAATTGTTTGTGCCGCCTCCAACACCCACCATGCTGTAACTTAATTTTCCAGACGATACTTGAGGCGGAATTATTAATTGTTGTCCTGCCCAATCAATTTCAAAACTAAGAGCGCCAGGCATTATTGGCGCACACTCTAATATAGTACCGTTTAGGATAACAGAAATACTATCAACCGTAACCGGCAACATAGGTAACGGATAATATTGCAAATCAGCACTAGGAGAAACATCAAAATATCCTGTTACTATTGTAGGTGCTTGAGCAGGACCTTGTGTATATACGTTAATTCCTAGCGTATCAATTGCAAAACCTGGAAGTAATTCTTCAGGTGCGTGACCAGATGCTGTGTTAATAAAACCTAACTCGCCACTTAATGTAATATCTTCAGGATTAGTTCCTAATGCAGATACTCTACCATCTGCATTCCAGGTACCACCTTCAATATTGCTATAAGGGTAAACACCGCCATACGGGTTTACAAATCTTTGACCGTCGACTAAGGTACCTGGATAACTTATTCCATCCATTAAGACCGTTAGGTCGAGACCAATCATGCCGTTTGTAGCCGTATAATATGCCAGTATGCGATCAGTTGCATTAAGAATGTCTGCACTCTTCTTATACTTAATTGTAATTGTTGCATTATTTGCAGGAGCATTATTAACAAAAACAAGTTTAGCAAACTTTTTAGAATAACCGTTATAAGGTTGTTCATAATAATCAATAGTCCATTCACTACTTAAGGAAATGACGCTGTTTATTTTTACAGAAATTCCTGTTTTATTAAATGCAGGAACCCAACCTAAAACAAACTCAGATGTAATACCGTCTGCTATGAATGTATCAACTACTTCAAATTCACCAGATTGTCCTACATAACTAGTCCTATCAAATTTTAATTCAATAGTAGAAACTCTGTCTTGTTCGATAATATCAGTGTATGTAGGCTCTAACACTGAATATTCAGTTGTAAAGTTTCTAATCTGCGTATGATAAGGTTTAACTTCGTTGATATAATCTTCAAAGAAAGAACTATCGTTTAATTTATACACAGGAGGCTGATACAATTCACCAGATGTATTTGTTACATTGATGAATGATGTTTTAAAAGCCCAATCTAAAAGTTTTTGTTCTGTTAAAGCGTACTTAACTGCCTTGAAGAACAACAGGTTCCAATTTATTTTTAGCTCGTTAATAAACAAATCGTTCTTCAATGCTTTAATAATGTATTCAAGTTCTGTGTCAGGTGTTTGATCATACAATGTTTGATCATAGGTATTAAGATTATCCCAATTTAGCAAGCTGTTTGAAACATCCCAAATATCACTATTAAACTGGATTGTTCCATTTTGTTTATAGACTAAATCGTATCCATCTCCATAACTACCTAAGACACCATCGGCGGCTTTTCTTAGCACAATATAATTGCCGTCACCGCCATTGTTAACTTTAACATATTGGCCTTCGACCGTAGATACAGAACTAAGTTCATAAGGACTACCGATGACCGCAGTATAAATTTGATATTGATTATAATCTACACTTGCATAGTCAACATAGTCCCAATACAATGTTGTATCATAGCTTTGTGTATGGGCCCTGTTCCAAGAATAGGTTACATAATCCCATTCGTATTGAGACCACTTACCATTATAAGTATCATCACTTTGTACAATAACCGTTTGAGGACGAGCAATTAATCTAAATTTAGAACTGAATCCGTTACCAGGATGTATAATTGATGCACTTATGATGCTACCGTGTTCGTTGACAACGGTTTTCATTTCAAATCCAGAACTATATGTATTAGGAACATCGCGGGTAAGGAAACGAGTTCTTAAATCATCAAACGTAGTCGTTGCATTGTCGAATATAGTTTCATACAAGTCGTTAGCAATAGTAAATGTAGGTCCTTCGTAACCAATAACGGTCCCTGTTGAACTATATACAGGATTTAGTGTTCCATATCCGTATCCAGCATCTGCAATTTGTACAAGCTCAATAGATCCATTTGCATTTGGTGTGCAGTTAATTATAGCCTGTCTATATCCAGATGTATCAATTGATGTTAAAGATGCATTATCTTCTACCAAATTATCGTATGTATTCCCGTATTGGTTAGGAATTTCTTCCTGTGCATTTAAGTTTTTAAAACTATACTTGCCAGTAACAGGAATATTAATTAAAACATTATTTGAAAATTCAATAATATTTCTTAATGCCGCATGTCTATCGTTAAACATTGTTTGACGAGGACGAACTGATGTTCCGTAACGTGTTCTTTCAGATAATGCAATATCAGGAACTATGTTACCAAACTTGTCATGACCTAACAAGCTATCTATCAGTTTCTGTTCAAGACTTAACGGTGGCATGTTAACTGCATCGCCTTCTTGAAGCAATTTCCATTGAGTGTGTCTCGGTGTAACTACAGAAGAACTAGAAGAATCTTGTGCAATATTAATACTGATAGTATTTCCTACTGGAATATTTCCTACGTTGCTCAACATAATAGCATCTTTTGAAATAATAGATGCAAAACTTAAACCATAAGCTGATGGATCTGCAATAGCAGATGCTACTGCATACGAACTTAGTCGTCTATCTTTATGTAAAGGTACCGTTACTTTATTCTTAACCCAGAAATAATAAACATTACTAAAAGTATTTGTTATTGTATCGTAAACTTGCTTAACAGAAATAACACTATTATCAACAAACTTAGGCTGACCACTAATTCCTTTTGCAAGACCTGCTGGAGTATCCGCAATAGCTGCCCAAGCACTAGGCAACATTGTAGAGCTTACCCATTCATATACGTCGATGGTTGCTCCTGGGAATAATTTACCCCAATTGTTTTTACGATATTCAAGGTCTCCTTGTTCATACCAAACGTATTTGGCTGTACTCAAATCCCACCATAATTCGCCAACATGGTCATCTAACCAATTTTTGTCTGTGTTGTTATTTGTTCCAGCAACACCAATAGAGTAAATTGCAGGATCGCTGATAAGTTTATATGTTAACTCTTGTTCTGCAATGCCTGGAATCTTACCTTTCAGAGGATCAAACAGATCTAGATAGTTAATTATTTTTTCTTTTTCAGTATCAATAATTGCTATTCTACTTATAGGACTGATATCAGTAAACGTATCTTGTTCTACAATTTTGCTTAGACTATTTGTGGTTGTATCAATTTTATCAAATACAAAGAATCCAGATGAGATACTAGTATTGTCAATTGCAGGAGCACCAGCAATTACTTCAGTATCGTCAACGACAATAGATTTTGCAAAATTATTACCATGAGTCGTTAAAATATAAGAATCAGTTAGTTCTTGACTATATACAAACCTAGCAGACTTTTTGTAATAAACATAGATAGTTCCTGATCCTACTTCAGTTCCTTTTATCTTTGTAATATTGCCGTCAAACGTCATATTACTACTATCAAATGTTGTGTTTAATGTACGATTAATACCGGTTGCAGAAACAATCAGTGTATCATTTCCTATTGTAATATCCATCGAAGAACCAAAGTGCATACCTTGCCCTGCTACAGGATTATATAATGTTTGATCTAAAACAAATGTACCATTAACATTTTTATATACTGAAACTTGCCCGTACGATCCGTCAGCATTACCTACAAACATATACGTGCCATCAGGGCTAACATTAATAGAAGTATTAGCAATATTAATTGTTTGAATGTTGGTTAAAGATTTGTTATAAATTTTAACCAAATCACCATTACCAATTGCAATAATTGTTGCATCTTCGGAACCAGACAAGGCAGTAATGTTTAATTCAGATGCTACCTTTGACAGATATGTTACTGATATAGTTCCCCCATTGTCTTTAATTTCATATGCATATACTGCATTATTTGCACCAATCAATACAAGTTTATTTTTTGTATTTCTTTCAACAAAAATAAATTTTCCAAAATTAGTCGAGTTATTGTAATCTGGGTTTCCTACATAAGCAAATACACCTTCTGAGAATATATTTGTATTAATGGAACTTATTTTTACAATACCATGAGTTACTAATGGAGCACCTACAAATACCAATCCGTATCTTGTTCCAGTAAAAGGAGTATCATCATAAACTATCGTACTGCCGAAACCGGTAGGTACATAAGAATAACTTGTACCAATTCTCCATCTAGCTATTTCTTGGTATGAACCGTCAGCTTTTTCATATAAACGACAAATTCCGTAGTATAAAGAATTATAATTAACAGGATCGCCTACGACCAATACATTATCGCCTTTTCTCTTGCTGATTGCATATCCAAGTTGTTCGTGTGAAGATAATGACAATGTAGGAGTTGTATTATAATTATTAATTTTTTCGTATACCTCCCAGTTAGTTGTGTCAGAACCATCTATCCAAAATTTTGTTCCGTTTGAAAATCTAAACAGCACATTATCGGCAGGCAAATTATCAAAACTAGTTTTTCTTACACTTTCAAAAACATAAAGCTGTCCCGGAGTAGGTAATGGTGCATCAGTAATGCTTGCTAATGTACTTGGTACCGTAAATTGTCTTGCATTATCAACGCTGGTTATTCTGTATATTCCGTCGACCTGTGAGTTAAATTGATTGATACCAACTAATTGTCCAACAGATAGTCCGTGAGGGTATTGTGTTGTAAATGTTATACTGCTCACTGGAGCACTTACATAGACACCAACTACGCCCACTGGGTAGTATGTATAACGGTATACATCCCAATCACCGTCTTGTTTGAATCCTAACCAAATAGTATCACCGTCTTTTAACTGACTGCTATTTGCAATATCTAGTAAACTATTTTCGTTATAAGCAGTTGCAGTAACATCGCTTAAACGTACATAGCCTGAATGTTGTAACAATAATGAATCAATGCTAGATGTTGTTGCAAATGTTGCTAACGGATCGTAATTTTTAGGTGTTATAGTAAGATCACTAGGCAACACATAATGAATTAAATCATTTGCATGAGCGGTAGGCAGCTCAGATACAAAGTTAATGATTTGAGGATTTTCTAAGAATGTTCCTTCGATTAATGGTGTTTCTAATTCTTGATAAGTTGGATAAGATCCGAACTCACCAACTCTAAATGCCCATTCTTCTGTATAACTTATGTCGCCCTTTAATGACTGAATGCTAGACTTTGAAAGTCTGTTAATAGCATTTTGCGTTCCCTTTTCTCTAATGAATCCTTGATAGAATTTATATTGTGCAACAGGGTCAGTAAAAATATTGTTTAGATAAGGGCGAGGAGTATAACCTGTCAAATGCTGTGCCATTTTTTGCTGACCGGCATCAAAGTTATCAGTATCGAGACTATAGAAATCTTCAAATTGTCCAATCTTATAATCAAAGTTTGGAAGTAGACCAGCTACAGGTTTTTCGTTTAAAATATCCCATTTTGTAAAATCAAAAGCAGAAGCACGTTCTACATTTTGATTTGCAGAATAATAGTTACCATTGAATCGAACAGCAGTACCGACATAATATGCGGTATTAGGAATCCAGTCAAATACTTCGCCAGTGTCATAAACAAATCCAGGACTTGCAAAATCACCAGCCCAGTTGGCTGTTCTAAAACCAGATAATTTTACTCGACGTTGACGACTTCCTGTTTCAGGATTAAAAATGACATCATTAAAGATTGTGTAATTATTAAAAACAATAACGTGTTCTTTTTGTACTAGGTTTAGTCTTACAAAATATACCCCGTCGGTATTAGGATTTGTAGCAACCGTACAGATACCGTCAGTTCTAGAAATGTTTAAATCAGACTGAGGGTACGCAGTTGCATCAGCTCTTAAAACGCTGTATTCATAAAATCTATCAAATAGATTATCAACTACTGCATTAGTTCCTTTGTACTTTAATGTATTTGCAAAAGGGCTTAATGTTAAGACGCTGCCGGTTGCCCATGCTTGGGTAGACCAGAATAAAAATTCACTGGCGGTTAAATTCCAATCTAGTGTTGTTCCTAAATCAGCATTGTATTCGTCAAATATAAAACCTTGGCTCTCTAACCAACGTCCGTAACCTATAATCAAATCATACACATCTTGTAAATTAGTGTATGTTGTTCCGTATAGAACTTTTGTTACAGATGTGTCAAATGCTGCCGCTGCCTGAACGGTTGCGCCGCCTGTTGTAGGTAATCTAGGTACAGACTGGAAGTAAGAACTTTCAAATGTAGAACCAGAATTATGAGATACTAAAACTTTGTAAAATTTACTACCATACTGGACATATTGTCCTTTTTGGTAGAAATGTCCAGTTGCTGCCGCTGATGCAGTAACCGTATCACTGATGCTTAGACCTGATGTCGCTGGTGTTCCGCTCGGTGTCCATACTACATATTTTTCAGATACGCCACCTACGGTAATCGAAGGTGTGCCTAAATTTCTTAAAGGTTTGAATACATTAAAGTAAGCATCTTGCTTATCATAGCCTCTTACAGAATAGCCGTTGTTTAATTTCTGAACAATTAAACCAGATGCCGCAATAGATAATATAGGATTGCTTGTATTAAATTTTAATGTATAATCTTGTAAAGGTAGAATAGCACCGGGTGCATTTGATGTAGGATCATATGCATCAATTACAATTTGTAAAGTACTCTTATCAGCAAAGCCATTTAATTTATAAAATAAGTTATAGTTTGCATAACTCAAATCTTGTCTTAATTGACTGATGTAATCTTTGTCTCTTGCTTGTCCTATTTCAGAAACAAATACACTATATCCGCTAGTTAGTGTTTGATTTTCTCCGTGGATAGGTAAGTTACTTAATTTAAAAAACGAATCGTCTGTGGTAGAAATCCATTGCCCTGAAAGATTCTTAATAACTCTGCTAACGTCGTAAAGTTTAGATGCGTAGGTAGCAGGCTTTGTTAATGCCAATAGTCGTTGAATTGCAAATGGGTAGTAACTACTTCTGTACCAAGCAGTCTCTGCTGGGCCAAGGTCTCCCACTTCCCAAGATTGACGTTTAGTTTCTTCAGTAATGTTAGTAACAAATTCTGTAGGATTTCTTAAACTACCTTCTGCATCAACAGGAATTATATTAGACAATCCCGGACGAGCATATAGTGAATTAACAACTCCGTTGATACTACCTGCTTCTAAATCTGTCCACAATGCTGTATTGGCGTTTGTATAAGGAGCAGCCCCATACAATGTTTCCCACCATGTTGGTTTTTCACTTAATCCTAACATCTCCCAAGGAGCTAGGTTAGGTTTATCTGTGTCGTACAACCAGCGTAACAATCCTTTATAAGATCCAGACACCGGTGTATCTAGACTAGAGATATATCCATTATAAAAATTCCAAGTCTTAGATTGTGCAGGATCAAATGTATTGTTTGAAACATAGTCAATACTAAATTTTGCAGCCCATCTTACAAAGTCGCCATCTAATATACCACTGACTTCGTCTTTAGAATAATCTGTAGTTCTAAATTGTCCAGGAATAGCTGAGTCAATATTAAACAATTCAGGACGGTAAGTTGCCTTAATGTTATTGTAGACACGTTTTTCAAACTCTAAAATAATAGCATCTCTATAGTCGTTATAAGCAAGCATTATGCTGCCATCATGTCCTTGAATAACACGTTGTGGAACTACATAACTTGTATCCATAAAGATAGACGGAATGAACTTAGGATACAGGCCTAATTTTGTAGGAGTTGGAGGAATGTAAGAACCAGTAGTATCGGTATAGTCGTTAACAACTAATACATCACCAATTGCTAATGGTGCTAAAATTTCAATACTAGTTGTAGCAGTATTGAATACATAATCTTGTCCATAGACTAATTGTGTTCCATTTAGATATGGGTATACTGCACGTAGACTTAAAGATGTTAAATCAAAATCGCTATCTAATGGAAAAGAATTATTGTTTAAGTTAGCAATAGTCCATGTTCTAACTTTTTCTGCTGTCCCAAAACCAACCATGTCAGATAGGTAATAAGAATCTGCATTTATTTTATTTTGATTTAGATCAAATAATACTTGGTCAATTACTTCAGCAGGAGATGTTTGTTCGCTTACTGAAATAATGCTATTCAATAAAGACAATTTAAATGTATTATAGCTATCTGCAGATTTTATAATTGCATCTACTAAATTGTGTTCTTTTTTCCCAATGAACATCTGTGCGAAAGAGATAGGGTTTTCGTTAGATATTAACCGTGTTCCTAAATCAGTGTAATCTGCTCTATCGCGTACTGGAGTGATATCAAATAGCGGCGGCAATCTATCAATCATAGATTGTACATGTTCAGACAATTCGCTGATGGTAAATTCTGATACAAGGCCGTTTAATGGATTGTTGGTTAAACTTAATGGCTCTTCATAATAACTATATACACCTGTTGCTGTTGAAGATATTACAGGAATAGAATAATCTTGTGCCAAAGTCCAAGAGTTTTCATATTGACCGTCAATCTTAACATAAGAAATATTTGAAGAAATAGTATATGTAGGTTTAGAAATCTGACTCACAACAATTGTATCAGTTGCTAAATTGTTTTCAAACAGAATACTACCTACGGTTTCAATATTTCTATATGCAATAGGAAAGCCTAAATAGGTATCGTTCGCTCCTGTGCCTGGTGCATAACTAAAAATTTTGTTACCTATAAAGTTACTCAAATAATAATCTTTATCGCCGTAGCTGTGTCCATCTTGGTCAAATAAGTCAAATAATGGCGGTTGATTTAAAGTAGTTCTTTGTTGAGAAAATACCCAACCAGATCCATTATACCACCAGTCAGTGCTATTATTGTTATCGCCTAACAAAATAGTAATAGCAGCTCCGGTGCTGGGATTATGATCGTTAGCAGATTGTAATGTTAATGTACGGACTCCGTTAATAACAACAAAATGTATTTGATAAATTTTTCCTTTAACGGCTGTATTCGTAGCGGCATTAAAAATAACACGCAAGCCTTCTTCTAATTCTACACCATCAACATACACAGGAGTTGTAGAACCTTCAATAGAATTATAAGGATCTAATGTAGTTGTATCAAGCAAATCAACTGGAAATAATCCTGTTGTACCAAAATTAAACAATTGGATATCTGCTTTAAATTCAATAATAGGACGTTGGGCTCTACCTGTAGAAAAATTAGGAATAACGCCGTTTAAAGTTGCACTAGTTCTAATAACATCTTTGTGGACCCAACGGTTGTATCGAGACCAAGGATTTAAATCTGCACTGGCTCTGTTAATAGTAATGTATTCTTGATCTAAGATAGGTAGTTCTCTATCGTTATCAAACGGTAAACTCTCAAAAGCTGAAGAGTCAAAGCCGTCTGGAGTAGGCGATAAGAAATTTTCAGAAATAAGTAGACTATCGTAAGGTACTAATTTAATAGCTGTGCCTACACCTTCTACAAAAAAACTTTTGTCATAAAAAGTAGGGTTTACATTATTTCCACTAAACTCTAATAACATTCCGTTTGAAAGATTTGTAGAAGTAGTTGTACCGTCCGGTAGCAACACATCAACAGAGGCAGTAGCGTGTCCTATTATGTTGTTAGCAACATCTAAATTTGCGGTAACAACTTCAAGAAGTTCTGGGCCAGATGGCATCCAGTAATAATCTTGATAATTTACTAACTTGTCCCAATCGATATGAGAATTGTATGAATAGAATTCTGTTCTAAATAATCTATCTAAATTGTCTGTTGAGCCACCCTTGGCTGCAATTTCGTTAATTAAATCGTCGTAACCTTGTGTGGTTTGAATGTTGCCTAAACTATCATAGGTTATAAGAGCAGGATCTAATTGATAAGGATTTCCGTTGCTGATATAGATATCAGCCGTAGAATTATATGTAGGTGTTTGTGTACTGCCTACGTATCCACTTAATCTTTCTATCTGTGGTTTCTGTATTAATTGATCAAGTGTGCTCGATAAGAATTTATTATTTCTATCTGTTCTTAGGTATTCTGGTAATAAATTAACCGAACTAATTTTGTTATTTGCCATATTTCTCTTATCCAGCAATTAAGGTTGTATTCAATTGTGCGGCTGTGATAGCATCGATTACTGCAATATCTGATGCTCGGGCACCGCTTATAAAAATTTCATTACTTTGACATGTAACTTCGTATAAACTACCAAAGTTATTAACAACAGGAACAATGACAAAGTTTGTAATATCAGGAGTTAACAAATTCATGATATAAGTCGACAACTCACTAAAGTGGAAACTTTGTCCAAAATCCCAGTTTTCTAATGCAAAGAAATTATTAATACCTTCTAGTATTTTAGAAATAATCTCGTTGTCACTGATTGTACTAGAAGAACTCTTAACCGCTTTAAACTTAGCCTGTAAGTTAATATCGGCGGAGGTTCCAAATAATACCTTATATGTAACTGGTTGATATATTATTTCATCACTAATTGATTTAATAGGATCAAGTATATTTGCATAGTTATTATCAAGACTTTGACTAGATGGTGGTAGTGGTTTGCTACCCGATCCTGTTAGTAACCAATTTCTAAAACTTGTATCGTAATCACTAGTAAGCATATAGACATCTATTAAATTACTCTTGCTAGGATCAATTCTGTATTCTTCTCCACTATTATGTTGGTAGTGAAAACTTAAATCAGCACGACCGGGGTATGCTACATAGTTACTGGCCAAGACAAATTCATTAAAAGAATCTACCGTCTTAACGGTATTTGTATCAACAAAATAGTAAAGGTATTCAGTATCTAATATGTTACTATAATGTCCTCTTGCCGCATTCTCGGATGAAAAAACAACATATTGATCAGTACTAACTGGAGTTAAACTCATGCCATCAGTTGTAAACTCAAACACCGCATAACCGTCCGACGTTCCAAGGTCATTAGAACTTCCTACAATATTTGCAAAGATATCAGGGTCTACTAATTGTCCTACGGTGCCGCTATCTTGATGGTTATAAAAACTTACTTCGACTCTAGATGGATCAACATATCCGTCTACTTCTATAATAGGTCCATTAATTTGCCAAACATAATCAGAACCTAAAGATTCGTTAGTTCCAGTTTTTGTATTAATAGACAACACCGTAATTTTATCTTTAACTACAGAATTATTGGTATAGTCAAAATTAACATCATTAGGATCGCTGTAGAAACCTGTTTGATTTACACTTTGGAAAATAAAAGATGTTGTTCTATATCTAACTTTATATTCAGCTCCAGTCCATGTAAATGCAACCATCCAACTTGAATCTTTGTTTGCGTTGGTAACATCTCCTTGATATTCAAAACTAAAATCATTTACTAGATCTAAGTTTGTATCTTCAATAATCATCCAAGATCTTAAAGAAGAATCAAATCGTAAACCAAAATTTCTTTGTGTTAGGCATAGGTTAACTAGATCATTTTCAAATGTATATGACAAAGTGTTAACAAACGCAGGAACAATTTCAACAGGAATAGATCCTTGGCCAGGTCGACTTCCTAGAATAATAGGGCCGGTGCCATCGGATAAATTTCCTTGTCCAACATTTGAACCATCCCCTATTACTTGTAATACCGTAGCCCAAATATAATCAACGGTCTTGTTTGTTTGTTGAGGAACAATTTTTCCGTTTGGTAAGAAATATTGCTGTGCTCCAGACGATGTCTTAGGAGGAACAAATTTTATAATAGCACCAGCAGTGATATATTGTAGTACAGAACTCGTATACGTACCTACACTTTGTGGAACATTAACATTTAATCTTCTATTTTTAGAATAGAAAAATCCTCGACCTTGACCAGTTACTACATTTGACGAATTCCACTCATATGTAGGATCAATTAAATCAGAATTTAATGTGATCGATGCCATTCCTCTATAATGATCTAAGTAAAAATTTAAGAAGTAGTTAGAATCAATTATAGGTTCCAATTGTTGTTTAACAACAGAAAAAATATCATTCCTAGAAGAGTATGTAAATGTAAAATTCTTTTCTGTATTATCTTTATAAACAATACCGTCTATTCCAAATATATTTGTAGAACTATATTTTCCGCTCACATCACTTAATTCGAAATACTTGCTTACACCGCTAGATTCTCTGTTAACACTTTTTACTTTTAAGATATTACTGGTCAACGTCAACGGTGCAATATTATAATCCTCTCCTGTTACCATACGATTCTGTGTATAATATGTTTGAGGAGCGTTCTTCTGTATGCTGGCATTTGTTTCCGGACCAGAACTATTAGAAATTGTATATTGTAAAGAGAATGTCACGGTCAACACATGATTTTGACCGCTCTTATTAGCATACGGAATACTAACAACAATCCCTGACATTTGGTCAGGCTTGATAGAATATGTCATTCCATTACTTTGACGATAAAATAATTGAAAATTACCTTTAGGTAAATTTCCAAAAGTACCGTCTGCAAAAGTTAAATCAATCTGATCGTTATCTCGACTGGTTACGCTATAAAGATTTCTAATTGTTTGATTTAAACTATTATAGATAACATTGTTGCCTACAAGCGCAGGAACTTTAGTCCAAGGTGCAGATGGGTAAGATCCGCTAGGATCTAACTGCCATAACCATACATCAGTATCATTAATGTTGTTGATATTGATACCAATAATCTCGTTAGGTACAGGATTACTAATATTAAAACTAGTAACACCTATGCTACCCTGTTTGAATAAGGCAAAAAATCCTGTGTTAGCACTTCCTGAACCCTGATTATCATTTTGAAATATGACTGAGAATTGTTCAGCTGGTTTTGGTGCTGTCTCATAAACATAGGGTTGGCCGCTAAACGTAGCAGGCACAATTTCAAAATTCATAGGAGTACCGTTGATGTTTTTTAAAAAACTAAAAACAGGTACATCTTGGTTTGTTGTGTTTAATTGGTATTGTTCTGTTAGTATGCCGTTTAATGTATTACGATCATTTGGTTTACCAAAAATTGTTACGCTCGGCATAGCAGAATTAAAAATGTTTGTAAATTGCTCGTACCAATTAGAATTAGATGGATCGTTCCACGCGATTGTTGTATTGGCTAAATTAACACCTGTACTATCAGTAACGCTGTCTGTTGTACTGACCGCTGTTACTTTTAACAGACCGTTAGCTGTACGGTTTCTTTTAGGAACATAGCTGATTAATTGTGCTAAACGTAAAATGCTATCACGACGCTGTGCTGTTTCTAAAAAGTTTTCACGAGCATTTAAATCAATACGGAAGGATAAGTTCTGTCCTAGGTAAGCAATGACATCAACTAATGCAACAAATTCACTACTATCAATATAATCGTTGAAATCTTCAGGATAATTTTCTTGAAGATAGCCAATTAAAATGCGACGAATTGTTTCAAAGTCATAGCTCTGAAAGTCTGCATTTTTAAAAGATTGGTATATCTTTGTCCAATCTTCTGTTACCAGTAATTTTTTATTTGTTGATGGGATAGTCATAATATTGTTCTACACCGTATTTATTTTATCTATAAACCACATACTTAATGTGAGAGTAATCCGATTTCCTGATCAAAAGTTAATTTTAAATTAGTCGATTGATCAGTGCCTTTTAGTTTAAGAGTAGCTTCAACTATAAAACCTGTAGGATATTCTGTGACATTTATTCTAGTCGGTGTTACCCTTGGATCACTATTACAAATACCTGTTATATCTTTATTCAGTGCTTCTCTAACATCAGGAGTCATTGGCTCCATTAATAGATCCCATACAATACTTCCAAACTGAGGATTCATCACTCGCTCACCTTTGCGAGTATTGAATTGGTTGATGATATCTTGCTTGATTAAATCTAAATCAAATAATTTTGCCGTAGGATTTAAAGGGTCAACGCTACTATAACCTTTATAAAATTGAGTTGTTTTTAAAGGTTGTTCTAGTACTGCATTGGCTGTGGTAATTTCTATTGACTTGTATGGCATAGTGTATTTATTGTCCGGACTTAACTGGGTTTCCTTGACTATCAGTTAGGATGGTTCCTCCGCCAGTGGTAACGTTTGTTGAGGAATTAGCCGAGATTGTACTCTTTAATTGTCCTAAGAAACATTCGTAATATCCCTTTTTCTTAGCATAGATATCAGGTGTACATAATCCTACCGCTTTGTACGCGGCTTCAAAATATGCAAGACTATTTTGATCAACTTTACATCTATCTTTCAAATACCAAACACTAACTTCTGCTGCCACTGCTGGGTCATTTAATAATTTTGGATTGTTTACAAGGTCGTATCCTGAAAGGTTTCCGTACTTGGTATAGTTTGCTCTACCAGTTAATTGAATATACCCTCTACCAATAAATGCCGCGCCGTCTCCAGGTTGAGTATTTCCTAATCCTCTACCTTTAGAAGTGTTGTAGCCATACAAGAATTCAGGAAGACTATTGTTAGGATTACCGGCATATTGCTGAGCCAGTGCTTGGTCGCCTTTGAATACACTTGGAAATACTTGTAATAGTCTAGCGGCAGAATAATTAAATCCTTCCTCAACGGTTTTCCATCCGCTCTCTCCGCCCGCAATTCCTAACAATGCGGCTTGAGCATAAGGACTTGTAAATCCTAATTTTGCACACGCAGTTTTAATAGCTGCTTGTCCAGCTTTGCCAGCAGGTGCATTAATTTCAGCCGCCCTCTTAGGATCGCAAGTTCCGGGAACAATGTCTGGTTGGTTGGCAGGATCTTGGACTCCTGAGTTAGGGTTAATCTCAGCGCCGGCGGCTGCTCTTGCAGAGCCCGGGCCAGTACTCAAAGTAGCGTCTGTTGCTTGTGAACTAAATTTTGATGGATTAACGTTCTCGTGCTGAGGCCAAGGTTCATGTGTTGGCACACGTTGCATAATTGAGGTAATTGTTCCTGTGTTATAAAACTTATCAGGACCCCAACCGTAATTTACATCTCTGTTAGGCAAGCTATGAATATCTAATAGTGGAGGTGCTTCTGCACTTTCTGGAGAAGTAGGCGCACTAGCCGGAGGACCGTTAAAGTGAACTTGAGCTCCTACCATTACAATATTGCCGTTGGCATCAACACTAAACACTCCGCCAGATCCTACCATAACACTTTCGCCACCAATAAGGTTCATGCCATTTGAGGCAGCGGCCATGATATCTTTTCCAACATTTAAATGGAAGTCACTTAGTACGGTCATCTTTGCAACATCACCGATTGCTAAATCGTAATTACTTTTAACAGATATCTTACTATAATCGTCGATAGCAAGGTAATGATATCCGCCAATATTTGTTTCCATATTTTTAACTGATCTCATATGGATATCTCGACCTGCTTCAATATTAACATCTCGACCTGCTCGGAAGTTAAAATCTTGTTCAGTGTGTATACTCACGCTGTCAGCCGCATACATATCAATTTTACCATTACTGGTTAGTTCAATCCATGCAGACCCTTTGCTATTGCCGATATAAATTAAATCTTGGCTATTGTGCAACAATATTTGATGACCGGTTCTTGTTCTTATTCTAACAAGTTCGTTCTGTCCGTTGATGTCCCCGTCGTCCATGACAAACGTACTGCCACCTAATCTACTAACAGGTGCAATACGTTTGCTTTCATAACCTATTTGTGCAGTTTTTCCGCCAGGGCTTGTATCTAATGGGCCCGGAGTACTAATACCAAACACACCGCTTGGAACTTCTCGTCTGGCGCTACTTGATGTAACACCTCTAGTAGTATCTAACAACAATCCTTGTTGTACTAATCTATCTGCAAAGGGATGTACTGGTTTTTTTATTACGTTCGGATCTGGCACATCGTTTGTTTGTGTGCTTTTTAAAAATTCTGCAACAGGTAGATATGTTGTACCATATCTTTGTATCTGTTCAGGAGTCATTGATGTTTGTTGACTGGCAGCAATCCCGGGTATCATGTGATTCTGAAACTGATCAGGAACACACCCCATCCAGTAACCTTGGTTAGGATCTCCATCAATAAAAATAACCAGCACAACGGTTCCAATATCAGGAGGAACCATCCACATACCGTATGACTTTTGTACGTCATTAAAGTTACTGCTATTATTACCTTCGTATCTAATAGATGTAACTCCGTAGAAAGGACTTAGATAACGAACAATATACGTGTCTGTTTGATAGTCAATAGAGTTTTGTAGTGTTTTTATTAAAGACACTTCTAAACTTCCCATATATGTAGGATCAAGGTTATTGGTTATCTCAGCTAGGAACGGACCTGCTGAGGGTAACTTGCCTCTCGCTCTTTTCTCAACTGCCATTTATATTACCTTATCATTATTTTATCTAAAGGACTTGTTCCTGCAGATTTACTACCAAATTTGTTAACTACAGAACTGCCCAAGTCTCCCACAATATTAACTGGGCCTAATTGGTTTCTAACTCCTATGAAGTTTCCTTCTAAAGATCCCGGTATTCCTGTTGGACCCATTAACGAATTTCTTTCTGCATATAATTTAGCACCAAGTACTAAAGCATCTGTACTATTGTTAATGCCTAATTTGCTTAGGTAATTGTTAAGAACAGACGGAGAGTTTGAAGCCGCAGTTTGTGCAGAGTCAGTGGGTAATTGATCTTGAGAAACATCTCGAACATTATTTGCTCCGTAAGTCCTAGCCAGTGCTTGCAATCCTCCACGTGCTGTTAGTTGATTTAAGAAAGATTGATCCGGCGCAGGGTTAGGAGCAGTATTGTACGGTGTTGTAGGTGGCAAATTAGCAATCCCATTAGCGCCCAATCCGTTTAAGTTTATACCCTGAGCAGATGCAATACCAAGATCAGTATTTTCTGGAGTACTACTTACTATGTTTTCTAGTTGTCCAACAACTTTACTTTGTAGGTTAGGACTTAGACCAGATAACTGACTTTGATTAACACCAAATAAAGATGCTATTGCTAGAGGATCTGCTTTGTTTCCTTGTAAAGCAGATTGTATATTAGTGCCTGCGTTGTTTATTAAACTTGCACCACTATCAGGCATATTCGATACTGCGGATAGCGCATTTGTATTAAGTCCTGTGGCAATACCTGTTGTAGGTATCGCTGACGGCGGTGTTGCTAATTGTTGAGATCTAATACCGTATGCCGTTGTAGAATCTGTATTATTTTGTACAAGTTGTAGAACTGCTCCAACACCTATGCCGGATCCTACAGCAGTGGCTTGATTAATTTTTCTACCTTGTTCACCTAAGAACTGATTTAACAATTGAGCAGCAGGTCCTTTGACACCAAAACTATTTGCTAGTTGCATACCCATTGCTTGTACATATCCGCCAGGACTATATACTCGTTGTTGTAGACCAACTGCGGCTTTGCTAGGTAGTGGCATTCCAAATGCAGGTTGGTATTGCCCGCCTGGTATAGAACCACCAAATACTTGAGTAGACAATCTGGTCATACCTGCTAAATTAGAAGTTGCACCGCTGACATTAACTACTCCAACGGTTCCGCCTAAGCCTCCTGTCGCATTTGTAAAATTACTCAATTGTCCAGGAAGTCCGGGACTAGGTAGTCCTCGATCAAGTTGTGACCATAAGTTTAATTCATCTGGTCGTTGTCCCGGAGCTTCATCAACTGCTGGTGTTTGGTCAGCGGTAACTGCATCAGATCTATTAGGAGTTAGTCGTGTATGTTTAGAAGGATCAGTTGGTGCAAATTGACCTTCGTTACTAGGAACTTTTTTAGCAGGTAGCTGTCCAGGTTGTCTTATCACTTCTAACGATTGTTTAAACACACCGTCTTTAATTTTACTATTACATTTTGTAACTCTGTAAACACCACTAAATGGAACTAACTCTGCATCAAATTGCATTGCACCAGTTGGTCCTATATCTACTGGATTTAAAAAATTCAAAGTTACTAAGACCTCGCCATAGGTATGCGCTGCCTCCCCGTTTTCTAATTGTCTAGGAGTATTAGAAGTTGGTTTTATATTTTGATTACCAATGCCTCCGGTACATAGATAAAACGGATCTCCTAGAATTTCTAATTCTCCCTGAATTAAGTTAGCCTTGCTATCTGTAATTGCATTATGCATGGCTTTGGCCATCACATAGTAAGGATCTCGCTGTGTTTGGCCCCCGTTATCTTTTTGCTGGTCAGTTAATTCTGCCGTAGACATCGTAGGTGCAGTAGGTAACCCGCTTTTATTATAAAGGTCAAGAGAGGCAGCAGCCTTTTTTCCTGAGTCAGTAAGCGGAGTTACGTTGCCCAAATCAACCTTGTTTGATTTAGCACCTGCTTCTCTTGCTGGAGCACTATTAATAGCACTACCTAATACTTTAGGAATTGCTTCAAAATATAATAAATCAAATTTTAACTTAAAATTAAGAATATCTATATTTTGTCCAGAATAGATGTAATTGTATTCACGAAGACTCATCTTGACTAAGGCGGTAGAATCAACTACTTGTTTTCCATAGTTAGGAATTCGTGTATATAAAATTTTATAAGGTGTGATTACATAGGTATAAGTTTGATATGGTTTATTCTTGTCAGGATCGATTGCATCTTGATTTTCGACTTCTACCTTAATTAAAAAATAATCAACTAATCCATCTTTAACAACAGACTTCCATTCTGATTGAGAACTTAATTTTCTAAGTATTTCTCGAACATAATGACTATCTCTAATAATTGCTGTTATACATTCGTTTATGCTTTTACCTTCAGGAAATTGAACTACAGGATTACTAGGAGATATTTTATAAAACTCAGGATTCTTAGCGTTCTGTTCAGGAGTCGGCTTAGTTTGATCAGTTGGCTGGTTTGCTGTAGGTTTAGTATTAGTACCAGCGTCAGGAAATTTATATAAAGTATTGTCTTTTAATATTTCAGTAACTTTACTTTTAGAAATATCATTTCCACCATCAACCCAGCCTTTAGCATCATCCCAAGAAGGAAATTTAATTTTGTAAATATCATATCCCTTGCCTGCACCTGCGTTCTTTGCTTCTTCTTGAACTTGTTTATTAACACCATCAATTAGGTTAGATAAGATTCCTTCAACGGTATTGCCGTTGATACTGATAGGTCTTTTAATTTCGCTAGGATTTCCTAATATACGTTCAGTATTAGGAACTGCTTTGACAGAATATTTTGTTCCTTTTTCGTCAACATTGATATCCATTTCTGTTATGGTTATTGTAAAATATCTTGTTGATTGGTCTACGGTTGAAGGTTCTGGTAAATCTGCATCATCAGTATACCCTTTAAATTCTATTCGAAGAACAAGAGTTGCACCAGAATAACTAGGATATCCGGCAGCAATAGATGCAACACTTAACGCTTCTAAAAATCCGTTTATACTATAAGGCTCAAATACGGTAAACGAAATATTTGTAGCCATGGTCATGCCAGTTCGATTGTCCGGAGTCATCAATGTTTCAATTTCAACATCGTCTATAAACAAATCAAATCTGCCAGGACTATGTTCGTTGAAGCCACCGACTAATCCTGCTACCATAGTGGCATTTGTGTTTGAACTAACAGCTCCGCCTGTGTACTGAATTCCTGTGCTACCTTTGCCGCCAGATTTTAAAATCACATAATCTAAATTATCTTTGGCCCATTTTTTAGGATCGCCTACATCTGCTTTGCTAACTGCTGCTAATGTAAAAATAGGCGTAACAGATCTATACTTGTTAAGGACGTTAGAACCTTTACCCTGAATAAGTTTAGGATCTCTATTAGGGTTTGACGGTTTTTCTGTTTTATTTTCTACAGCTGAATCTGCCATTTTAAATTCCTAATGTTTTTTTCATTGCACTCATTTTAGGAATGTATATCTTAACTCCTGGTACCATGTCATATGTAGGATCTTTTAGTATAGATGGATTACGGGCAGCAAATACCCACCATAAATTTGCATCGTTATATAAATCGTATGCTAATAAATCTGGTCTATTTTCGTAACTCTTTGTAATTGTAAAAACAACATCATCACTTTCAGCAGGAACCTGACGCCAGGTCATGACATCTAAGTAACCTAGACTTTGATCTGTATTGTAATACGGACTTGTGCTATTGTATTCAGCCATTATAAGAATCCTCTACCTTTAAAAGAACCATTTAAATATCCTGCTACAGAAATTTGTTGCATCTCTGCTCTGCTGTACATTGGTTTTAATATAACCGTTAATGTTGCACTTGTAGGAACACTTGCAGCACCAAACGGTTGTGAAGATTCAGAGAGTGTATAAAAATCTACTTGGTCAGGTAAATCGTGTTTAAAACTTGTAATTGCTACTGGAACATTTTTTAACATATATTCCCCATAAGCATCTAATCTGCAGATAGGTGGCGGAGTTCCTGCGTCACCATCTGGTCCAAATTTCATTTTAGTAAGAGATGCTAACAACCTTATTGTTGATAACCAAATAATTGCATCAGTCTCGTTCTGTACCGTGAATTTTCCTGTAATTGTTATATCGGAAACTGAACTACCTTTATAAAAATTAATTGTATAGTTCGAATGAATTGGATTTTGGCTTGTATAATCAGCCTTGTGTTCCATTGTAATTTGAGGAGTATAGGGGAAAATTATTCCTCCTAGATTAGAACCGCCTAATTCTGAGTAACTGGTTCCCTGTGTAAGGTCTGTAATGTAATTCGAAGGAACTCGAATACGCACTCTCATATCAGTACCGCTGTCTGACGATGTAACATTGCCCTCGTCATTTACCGTAATATTAGTAACGTTAGTTACTGGTGAATCTGGTATAGGATCTCCTCCCGGTGGGACATCGCCGGTATCACGAATTGGGCCGTTATTTAAATCAACACGGCGAGGATCTTGTGCGGCAAAATCTGCAGACCCAGGACCGGAGCCACCGTGACCAGTACCGCGACGAGGATTTCTGTATACCACGGTTCCGCCTGAGTTTAAGTTAACTCCTGTAAACCCATTCTGGGAATAAATATTTGATTCACCTAATATATTGCCCGGCATATTATTTTCCTTATACGTTATTTACCCATTAAATAAAATGCTTACTTAATCTGGTTGACACATGTTACTTGTGTGTTATACTATCCATAAAGGACCTCCATTTCAACATGACACTCGGTTTAACAACAACAAGAAAAACAAAATACCTAAACAATAGAGACTTATTAGCAGAAATACATCGAAGTAAATGTTCGTTTTCAAGTTTTACCAAACCTGAATACAGCCAATACGATGTTATTTTACCAAGTCTAGATAAAATTAATATAAGAACTATTGCTGAAGCAAAGCGCAATAAAGCAAAGCGTATAGGATTACACGCATTTACTGCTGCCAGACTAGCAGGTGATAAGAAAACAAAACTAGCAGAGCTAACTCCTGACTATACTAGCATTGCCAAGACTGATGTTATTATACGAATAATGACATTTGATCATATTCCACTTGCACCCGGACGCAAGAAAACTACCAGGACAACCGCAGATGCCCACGATAAAGTTAACTTTCCTCCCTTCCAACATTGGAAGTTTAACAATGAAGATGAACTTGTTTGCGTAGGAAAAAGCCATTGGAAAGGCACCGTAGATAAAGGGCATTTTAGCAAAGATCACGGACGTATTACTGAGAATTTAGGTAAGATGTTTATTAAATTATCTGAACGTTACGCACAAAGATCCAACTGGCGCGGATATACTTACGTTGACGAAATGAAGGGACAGGCTATCCTACAACTAAGTCAAATCGGTTTGCAGTTTGATGAATCCAAGTCGGAAAATCCATTTGCATATTATACTGCGGCAGTCACAAATAGCTTCACTCGTATATTGAACTTGGAGAAAAAGAGCCAAAATATCCGTGATGATTTACTTGAAAGCGCAGGGCTAACCCCAAGTCTTACAAGACAAAACCAACAAGAATACGCAGAAGAGACTGCACGTCAAGCAGAATTATATAAAAATATGCGTATGCCTAAGAGTGAAGAGGTAGGCATAGAAGAAGAGTTCGGCGAAGATGAAGCCGCAGATGCTTGACCTTTGTATTTTTATACACTATACTTTTAGTAGGAGAATTATAACTATATGAACCTATTTAAAAAGGTAGCATGTTTTACAGACATACATTTTGGACTCAAATCTAACTCAGCAACACACTTAAAAGATTGCGAGGAATTTGTAGATTGGTTTATTGAAACTGCAAAGAAAGAAGGTTGCGAAACTGCAATCTTCTTAGGAGACTGGAGTCACAATCGTAATAGTTTAAATCTGTTTACATTAGACTCTAGCCTACGTTGTTTGGAAAAACTAGGCGCAGCATTTGAACAATTTTTCTGGTTCCCAGGAAATCACGACTTGTTCTACAAAGACAAGCGTGATATTCATAGCTCTGCATTTGGAAGACATATTCCAGGAGTCACCGTGGTCGAAGAAGTAACTACCATAGGTGATGTGACCTTAGTACCGTGGTTGGTAGGTGACGAATGGAAAAATATTAGCAAAGTAAAGAGCAAATACATGTTCGGACACTTTGAATTGCCCTTGTTCTACATGAACGCAATGGTACAGATGCCCGATCACGGTGAATTGCAGGCCAATCACTTTGTACATCAAGACTATGTGTTCAGCGGACACTTCCATAAACGTCAAAGTCGTGATAAGATTCATTATATAGGTAATGCATTTCCGCATAACTTTGCGGATACATGGGATGATGCTCGCGGCATGATGGTCATGGATTGGGGCGGCACACCAAAATACATTGACTGGGAAAATTGCCCTAAGTATAGAGTAATTAAATTATCAGAGCTTATTGATAAAAAAGATGCAATTATGAAAAGTAAGATGCATATCAAAGTTAATCTAGATATCGATATTAGTTTTGAAGAAGCAAACTTTATCAAAGAAACGTTTGTTGCAGATTATGACATACGAGAAATTAGTCTAATTCAAGATAAGACTAATCTTGATGGAACTATCGACGACAACCCAGATGCTAAATTCGAATCTGTTGATCAAATTGTCACTGAGCAATTAGTCAATATCGAATCTAAAGAATTTGAAAAAACAACTCTTCTAGAAATTTATAATAATCTATAATGTTTCAACTTAAAAATTTAACCGTTAAAAACTTCATGAGCGTTGGTGCTCAGACCCAGGCTGTTGACTTTGACAAAGAACATCTCACGTTGGTACTAGGTTCTAACTTAGATTTAGGTGGCGATGATACAGGTTCACGTAACGGTACTGGCAAAACTACAATGATCAACGCATTGAGTTATGCTTTGTACGGGCAAGCCCTTACTAACATTAAAAAAGAAAACTTAATCAATAAGATTAACGGTAAAGCTATGTTAGTTACCGTAGAGTTTGAAAAGGGCGGAAACAAATATCGCATCGAACGCGGACGAAAACCCAACGTACTTAAATTGTTTGTCAACGATAATCAATTAAAGACTGAAGAAAAAGAAGACGAGAGTCAAGGTGACAGCCGAGAAACTCAAAAGGCTATTGAGGAAATGCTTGAAATGAGTCATACCATGTTCAAGCACCTTGTTGCATTGAATACGTATACTGAGCCATTCCTAAGTATGCGAGCAGCTGACCAACGTGAAGTTATTGAACAACTACTTGGCATTACTCTGTTGAGTACAAAGGCAGAAGCACTTAAAGTTCAAGTCAAAGAAACCAAGGATGCTATTACCGCAGAAGAATTTAAAATTGCAGGTATTAAAACTGCAAACGAAAATGTACAAAAAAGCATTGATAGTTTGCACTTAAAAAGCAATGCTTGGGAAAACAAACAACAACAAGAGTTAGAAAACTTAGGTCGTGCTATTGTAAACTTAGAATCAGTTGATATCGAAGCAGAACTCAAAGCGCACTCTGCTCTGAAGTGGTGGGATGAAGAAAATACACGCATTAGAAATTTGAATAAACAGAAGTCTACACTAGAAACAGCAGTTATTCAAGCAGAAAAAACTCTAAACAAGTACAAACGAGAGTTAGAAAGTCTAGCAAATAAAACTTGTCACGCCTGTGAACAACAACTTCATGATCACAAACATGAAGAAATGACTGCTACCGCTACACAGCATCTAAAAGAAGCAGAAGATTACTTTCAAAAAGTAAGCACTCAGCTTACCCAAATTATATATGATGTAGGTGACGGTACATTGCCAGACAAGCCTACTACCTTTTATGATACAGAAGCAGAAGCTCTTGGACATAAAAACAATTTAGCCGGATTAGAGAAATCGTTAATTTCAAAAGCAGAAGAAAAAAATCCGTATGCTGAACAAATTGAAGAATTAAAGAAAACTGCTATCCAAGAAATCAATTGGGAAGGTATCAACACGTTAACAAAGTACAAAGACCATCAGGAGTTTTTGCATAAACTATTAACCAATAAAGATAGTTTCATTCGTAAAAAGATTATTGATCAAAATTTAGCATACTTAAACAAGCGTCTAACTTATTACATTGACAAATTAGGACTTCCTCATCAAGTTGTATTCCAGAACGACTTAACCGTTATGATTACACAACTAGGACAGGATCTAGATTTTGATAACTTATCACGTGGTGAGCGCAACCGTTTAATTCTTTCTATGAGTTTTGCATTCCGCGATGTATGGGAAGGCCTGTATCAAAGTATTAATTTGTTGTTTATTGATGAACTTGTAGATGCAGGCATGGATAGTGCAGGTGTTGAAAGTGCATTAGGTGTATTGAAGAAAATGGCTCGTGAAAGAAACAAGAACATTTATCTTATTTCACACAAAGATGAATTAGTAGGCCGTGTTAATAATGTATTAAGAGTTGTTAAAGAAAACGGTTTTACCAGTTATAGCAACGATATAGAGTATGTTAGTTAATAAATCATTAGAACGATACAAAGAAATTTATTCAGAATACGTTGAATGTAGGGTTACTCTACATAACTACCATGTGAATTTTTTAAGTTTTATTGGCAGAGAGTCTTACTACAAGGTAAGAAAAACTTTAGCAAGGATGCCAAAGTTAGAACGTGACTTAAGACTAGCAGCCAAGGCAGCATATGAAGAACAATTAAAGCTGAATGTAATCATTAGAGAAGAAAAAAGAAATAGCAAAAAGAAAAAATAACCAGAAATTAGGACTATGTTTTTTAGTTGTTACTAATTAAAGTATGTCCTGGTTCTATGAAAATAAAGAAATAACAGCATTGCCTGAAGATTGTGTAGGATTTGTATATCTTATAACAAACACAATTGATGGACGTATGTATATAGGCAAAAAATTAGCAAAATTTAGTAAAACGACCTACAAAACTATTAAGTTGAAGAACGGCAACAAAAAGAAAAAGAAAATTAGAACTAAGATTGACAGCGACTGGCAGGAATATTACGGGTCCAGCACTGAACTAACGGCGGATATCGCTAAACTAGGCACACAAAATTTTAAAAGAGAAATACTTTATTATTGCAAATCTAAGGCAGAATGTAGTTACATTGAGGCAAGAGAACAATTTACCCGCAAAGTATTAGAATCAAACGAATATTATAACGGACAGATTTCTGTTCGTGTCCATGGCTCCCATATAAAAAACAAATTAAACGGTTAATAAGCAAGCACAAGCTAACATCGTGTGCCCTAAACCTGGATCTCGGATCGCAGGGATGGAAACCTCTCGCCGTTAAGAGTACTCAATCACTACCCGAAAGGATGAAGATCGCTAATAAGACCTGCGATTTGGTTGTTTGAAAATAGATAAATAGGCAAAATGAAGGGTTAGAGACGCCCTACGTTTGTATATATGTTAGCGTATGTATGCAAACCGCCGCTGGAATAAGACGCTGCTCGAGGTACAGGCCAACCGCCTCTGTAATGCAGTAACGCTAAGTGACATATGTTCGACTCGAATAATGTTTCTTTGCCCTTCCTGGGCAAAGTGTGACTGAACGATCTGAATAATATTTAAACTACTTCGTAGTATCAGTATGAAATCAATTGCTTCGAGTGCGAGCGAAGAAGCAAACGAACGCAGTTCGTTTATAAATAAACAATAATAAATTTAGGAATTTCCTGTTATGCGTATCAATGAATTAATATTAGAACAACAACTTGATGAACTTAATCTTAAAGGGTTAGGAACAGGTTTAGGTAAGGCTGCTGGTGCAGTAGCCGGAGGTGTAGTTCAAGGTGCTAAAAATATGTGGGCTGGTGCAAAACAGGGATACGATGCAGCTCAACAAGCATTAAAACCAGATGGTACGCCAGCTACATCTGCTCCTACACAACAACCAAATACTTCTACTGCTCCTGCTAGCCCACAACAACCAGCTGGTGGAGAAGTTGCATCTAATAACTTACTTCAAAGAGCACAGCAAGGAACTACTCAAGATCTTAATGCACAGCCAGCTACTCAAGCACCTACAGCTGGTACAACTCCTCAACAAGCAGCCGCACAGGATCAACAGGCAAAAATAGGAGTAGGACAGATCAATAAGATTATTCCTACTTTAAGAACACGTGATTTACAAAGTGTTAAGAAAAATGTTGATGCAACTATTGCTAAAAAGTCTAAACAACCAGCAGCTCCTGTTCAACCGCCAGCTCCGACACAAGCTGAATTAGATGCTGACCATGCAAGAATGGCCAGCGGAACAAATGAAAGTAAAGTTATTCAATTCCGCAGTAAGTTTTTAGGGATAGATATTTAAAAGAACGGCTGTCCAGTTTCTTTAGCAATTTCAAGATTCTTTTCAATAATCTTACCAATTACTTCTCTATCTTCAAATGATAACATGAATGCCTCCGATGGAGGCATTCCTCTCATGTACCAACAGATTCTAAATACTTCGTCTTTTAAGGCTTTTGACTCTTGTTCATAATCCCTAACGAGCCTGTTGATGCCCTCAAGGTCAAGGGTTAAAAGCCTTAGACGAAAAAAGTTGAAGCATCGAACGTGATAGGAACTTGTACAACATCACCCGTTACTCCATTTTCTCTCATTTCATCGGTAACAGCTACAGACATTGGCTTGATTGTATTGTTATCCCTTAGTGCTTCTAAGTGAGTTTGAATTCTATTGAAGATTTCTTTGTCAATGTTCTCAACAAATTCTTTAATGTGATTGATATCGTTAGTGCTACCATTTATACTTTCGATTCTATCGATACTATCAGAGATAGTTCCTAATGTTGCACTACTTAACTTTTTGAAACTTTCCTGAAACAATTTGATTTTCTTATCATCTTCAATTTTTTCATCATTGACTACCTGCATGATCTTTTGAGTTTCAAAAGATTGTAGCGCAGCCGCACTAATTTGTTTATAGTTTAGAGGTTTAACAAATACGGTTAGTTCATCACTGATAGATACAACAGGATTCCAACTGATTTGATTCATTAAATTATCCATTACTACTCGCAAGTCGACTTGATAATCTAACTCTAAGGTATCACTGAATGTAATAGGAGTAGTCATCATTTCACCGTAAGTTGCTAAACGAATAGCAATTAAAATAATGTCAACATCAATTGACGGAGCCAACCAAGCGTTTTTAATATTAGGAATACAATGTTGAATAACGTCTACTACAGCTTGTCCGTTCATTAGCGCATCGGGGACCTTGAGCATAAGTTCATCTTTGGCGGTCATAGAATATACAGGAAACTCCCCGTTCTCTGGAATTTCTATACTTCCCGTAGGCCAATATTCACCGCCGCTGGGCAATTTGATATAAATCTTTGGTTGACGCATAAACATGGTTAGCGGATTGGTAGTAGAATTCATATGTTTTGTCTCCGAATAAATAAGTTAAGGGATTTCTAACAAGTATTTATATACGCACAAAACTACGGAAAAACAATGTCAGTAACTGGAACAATAGGTAACGATCAAGTATTTTTAGATAACGCAGCCACCGAATCTACGTTACAGAAACTGCTGGCCGCTATAGAAAAATTAAACGGGACCGTGGCTGCACAAAAAGTTGCAGGGACTGCCAAAGCCGCGGGCATAGATCCTAAGATAGTTGATGAAGCAAATAACAAATTAGGTACAATTGGTAAAACTGCAACAGGTGCAACTAAATCTCTAGACAATTTTACCACTACAACTGATACCGCTACCAACGGACTTAGTAAAATGGCCAATGCATCAGCAAGTGCATTGGGTAGTTTGTATGCACAATTAATGTCTGGACAGCCGTCCATCTCTGGAACACTGGCAGCATTTGAAGAACTTCCTGGGCCTCTTGGCGCGGTGGCAAAACTTTTTGGCGCCATTGCTGGATTTCAAGAAAAGAATTTAGATGCGTATCGTCAAATAACTTCTGTAGGTGCTAACTTTGCAGGTAGTTTATCTGATTTAAGAATTGCTTCTACAAAAACTTACATGACTTTAGATCAATTTTCTAAAGTCATTACAAATAATGCACAGACATTATCAAAGATGGGCAGCAATGTAAACGAAGGCACACAAGCATTTGTACAATTAAGTAATTCTTTATTAAGTAGTAAGGCTGGAGAAAACTTATTAGCACTTGGATATTCTACTGAAGAAGTAAACAATGGCATGCTTGGATTTATCAATGCTACCGGCGGACGTTCTGCACAAGAACTTAAAAATACACAGGCCATTACACAGGCTTCTGCAGATTACATGACAGAGCTAGATAAACTAACTCAGTTTACTGGAGCAAGCAGAAAACAAATGGAAGAAGAACAGAAGAAAGCGGCTCAACAGGCTGCTTGGCAACGTGCTCTTTCTAAAATGTCTGAAGAACAACGTGCAAAAGCACAGACTGCTTATAACGCAGCCGCTGCCAGTGGTATTGCAGGCGCAACTGATTTAGTAATGTCAGAGATGGCAGGGTTACCTCCAGTAACTAAAGAAGCAAAAGAACTTGCTGGTACTATGCCCGATGCATACAATGGTATCAGAGACATGACAGATGCTGCTAAGAGCAACACATCTACACTAGGCGATGTTGAAAAAGGATTTGGTAAGTTTAACGAAGGCATATCTAATAACGTAAAGAACTTAGGTGTTGCAGGCGATTATATGTCGTTGACTGGAAATAAACTGGTTAACAGCGCAGGACTATATGCAAACCAATTAGAAAAAGGTGGGAAAGATACTGCCGAGGGTACTGCAAAAGCATTTAAAGACATCTCGGCTCAACAAAAGAAACAAACAGAATCTCAAGCTGCCGATATGACAAAGGCTCAGAACCAACTTAAAGAGTTTGGACAAGTTCTTATGAGCATAGTTGCACCTATTGCAGGATTCTTAACACCTGCACTAAAATTCCTTGGACCTGCATTGATGGGATTAGTTGCCATAGTTGTTGGTGTAAGAACTGCAATGATGGCTTGGCAAGCTGCTATGGCTATTAGAGGTGCATTTGCAAGCGGCGGCGCAAGAGGCGTTGGCGGACTAATTGCTGAAAAAGTAACAGGTGGCGGCGGCGCTGCTGGGTCGGCTAGTGCCGCAGTAGGTAGCGGTGGCGGAGCCGCTGGTTTTGGTAAAGGATTTGTGACATTTGTTAAATCATTAGGTAGAGGACTTGCTAGTTTAGCACCTATTGCTGTTCCTATGTTAATAGGTGCTGGTGCTGTAGCAGGTGTTATTGCAATTTTAGGTGTGGGTATTGCTGCCGCTATAGCAGTTATTGGTGTAGGGCTACCTGTATTTGCTAAAGGATTAAAAACAATAACTGAAATAGATGGACTAGCATTGGCAAAAATAGCAGGCGGATTGATGTTATTAGGACCTGCTATGGCAATATTTTCTGCCTCTATGATTGCTTCCAGCGTAGGAACCATTGGTGCAAAAATAGGAAACTTCTTCTCTGGTGGTGGCCCTGTATCATTAATTAAAGATTCTATAACACAATTGAGTCCGGTAATACCACAATTGGTACAAATTGGACCTGCACTTGAAGCATACGGTCGAGGAATTGTTGCATTTGGTAGAGCAGTAAGTACCGTTGACGTTGCTAAAGCGGAAAGATTAAAAGACATTATGAAAGGACCCGGAGTACTCGAAGGTATCGGATCTGCAATCAAAGATGTTGGAGCCGCTACAGCAAAATTAATGGTTGGACAAACTGGTGGACAAGAAAAAAGTAATTTAGAGTTAACAACATTAAATAACAATGTTAAAGAATTAACAAAAATAATGAAAGAAGTTGCTGAGCATACCAAGAAAACCGTAGATGCTACAAAGGCTTTGAATGGTAATGTATTCGCATAAAGGAAACTAAATTGTCTTGGAAAAAATATTTCACCCCGATTGATACAAGCGGAAAATTAAGCCCGATTAGCGGCAGTGCAGGTGGAGGAAACAATCTAAGCCGTACTAATTATTCTAGTTATTTGCCTGATGTATATGCAGGCCATCCTAACCGTTTAGAGCGTTACGGTCAATACGATACTATGGACACAGACAGCGAAGTTAATGCTGCCTTTGACATTTTAGCAGAGTTTTGTACACAGGCTAACGAAGAAAACGGTACTCCCTTTCAAATTAAATTTAAAGATCAAGCAACTCAAACTGAAATTAAAATTATTAAAAAGTACCTACAACAATGGACCAGACTTAATAAATTTAATATTCGTATGTTCAAACTTGTTCGCAATGCGTTCAAATACGGCGATAGTTTCTTTGTTCGTGACCCAGAAACACAGGCATGGATGTATATAGATCCTGCAAAATTAGATAAAATTATTGTAAATGAAAGCGAAGGCAAAAAGCCTGAACAATACTTTATCCGTGACTTTAATCCTAACTTAGAAGCACTTTCAACAACTGCTATTCAACCGTCTAACGTTAATGGCGGTGGTAGTCAATTTGGTGGTAGCTACGGTTCTGGACAAAGCGGCGCAGGCGGTAGTAGAGGTATGACCGGTTCATTTCCGACAACTGCTAACTCTAGCCGTTTTAGTGAAAACCAAAATCAATATGCAATCGACGCAAAACATGTTATTCATATTAGCATGAGCGAAGGTTTAGACAATAACTTCCCATTTGGTAACAGCCTGATGGAAAGTATTTTTAAAGTATTCAAACAAAAAGAATTACTAGAAGATAGTATTCTAATTTACCGTATACAACGTGCTCCTGAGCGTCGTGTATTCTATATTGACGTTGGTAATATGCCAAGTCACTTGGCAATGAGCTTTGTTGAACGTGTTAAAAACGAAGTAAATCAACGCCGTATTCCTAGTGTAACAGGTGGTGGATCTAGTGTAGTTGATGCAAGTTATAACCCATTAAGTATTAACGAAGATTATTTCTTCCCGCAAACAGCAGAAGGTCGTGGATCTAAAGTTGAAATCCTACAAGGCGGTCAAAACTTAGGAGAAATTGATGATCTTAGATATTTTACTAATAAGCTGTTTAGGGCTTTACGCATACCTAGCTCTTATCTACCTACCGGCTCTGACGACGGAGGATCTAACTTCAATGATGGTCGAGTTGGTACCGCGTACATTCAAGAATTGCGATTCAACAAGTACTGCGAGCGTCTACAAAGTTTATTAAACGAACCTTTTGATACAGAATTTAAACTATATTTGCATACTCAAGGTATCAATGTAGACAACAATGTTTTTGAAATTAAGTTCAATCCTCCACAAAACTTTGCCGCTTATCGCCAGGCAGAGATGGATACAGCCCGTGTGAATACATTTAATAGCATGGTTGCTGTTCCGTTTGTATCTAAGCGTTTTGCTATGAAGCGTTTCTTAGGCATGACTACAGAAGAAGTTGCAGAAAACGAACGTATGTGGCGTGAAGAAAACGTTGATGAAGATCAATATCTAAGCGCAAGCAGTGAGTTACGTTCGGCAGGTATTACTGCTAATGGAATGTCAGCAGATACAGCTTCTTTAGGCAGTTCAGAACCCTTACCAGATGACGGATCCCCACCAGAAGGTGGAGCAGCACCTGCGAGCGGCGAGGCAGCACCGCCCCCTGCCGCATAAATACTATTATGATACTAAGAGAATTCATTTATTTTGATCGTAATCACGCAAGTCCTCAAGAGGATAATAGGTATATTAGTAGTAATGATACCAGTATTCTTAAGAGCAAAGACCTACGTAAGACTCGTTTGACATTAAAAATGATAAACGAAATACGCAAGGCAGCGGAAGCTCACGATAAAGAGAAGCGTGAAGAACTTGGTTTAGTTAGAAAAATGTACGCGGCACCTCCGCCAGAAGCGGCTGCGACGGCATAAAATAGTAAAATTTGTCAAAATCCAGAAGAAATTCTGCGTCAATTCGGCCGAAACGAACCGTTTTTGGCCTATTTCGTGCATGAAAATTATGTGTGTTGTAAATACACGCACAGCCTTGCCGCTACCCCAATAGGAGAATTTATTATTATGTCAACAAAATTTGAACAATTGTTAGACCTTTTAATCAATGAAGAACATGAAAAAGCAAATGAACTTTTCCATGAAATCGTTGTAGAAAAGTCTAGAGATATTTACGAGAACCTTATCGCTGAAGAAGAAGATGAGGAAATGGATGAAGCCGCCGACGAAGATATGGACGAAGGTGCTGATGAAGATATGGATGAGTCTGCCGACGAAGACATGGATGAGTCTGCTGATGAAGACATGGACGAAGGTGCTGATGAAGACATGGATGAGTCCGATGAAGAATTAGAAGATTCTTACATGATGGACGGTGAAGAAGATGGTGAGATCGGTGGCGATGCTACTGATGATTTCGGTGCTGAAGTTGGCGCAGACCACGGTGAAATGGACCACGAAGGTGGCGAAGACCAAGCAATTTACGACATCAAGAGCGCTATCGAAGAACTAGAAGCTGCCTTTGCTGAATTAGAAAAAGCACAAGGTATGGAAACTGGTGATGACTTCGGTGACGAAGAAGGTGGAGAAGAAGGTGGAGAAGACGATATGATGATGGGTAAACCAGCATTTGAAGGTCGTCGTATGACACGTGAGTACACTGAGAAAGTTGGAAACGATTGGGAAAAGAACAGCCAAAAAACAGCTGGCCCAGTAGGTTCCGGTTCTGGTGATAAAGCAGGTCAAACTTCTGTATCTAACACAAAAAGCCCAGTAAGTTCTGGTAAAGGTAAGCCTACAACAGGTGCTACCGCTGCTAACATCCTAGGTGATTCTAGTGTTGGTAAAGGCAAAAATACAGGCGATCGTCCTGATAGCCTAAACAAAGGTATTGCACAAGTTGCTGGTGAGAAGTTTGCTAAAGGTATGCACAACGTTGATGGCGTTAAGTCCGGCGTTAAGACCCTAAACAAACAAGGTTCTGGCTACCCAGGCAACAACAAAACAGCTGGTCCAGTTGGTTCTGGAACAGGTGACAAAGCAGGTCAAACAAGCGTTGGCCAAGCTAAGAGCCCATTAAACGGCGCTCCTAACCGCAACGCTTAATTAGAGAAACAGGATGCATCAAATAAGTTATCTACGCGAACACCTAAGTTTCGATCAGGCTGGAGTAATTCTCGAGTCTGACGATAAGGATGGAAAAAGCCTTTACTTAAAAGGCATTGCCATCCAAGGTGGCATCCGCAATGCTAACCAACGTGTATACCCAGTTGACGAAATCGAACGTGCAGTTAAAACACTGAACGATCAAATTCAAAATGGTTATAGCGTTCTAGGCGAAGTAGATCATCCTGATGATTTAAAAGTGAATTTGGACCGTGTATCCCATATGATCACTCAAATGTGGATGGAGGGTCCCAATGGTTATGGTAAGATGAAAATTTTACCTACGCCGATGGGTAACTTAGTTCGTACTATGCTTGAAAGCGGAGTAAAACTTGGTGTTAGTTCTCGTGGTAGTGGCAATGTCAACGACATGAATGGCCATGTATCCGATTTCGAGATTATCACGGTAGACGTAGTTGCTCAACCCAGTGCTCCTGGTGCGTATCCTACTCCTGTCTACGAGCATTTAATGAATGCCCGTGGCGGGATGAGAGCGTTTAAAGTTGCACAAGAAGTTAAAGAAGATCCAAAGGCCCAGAAATACCTTAAGGAAGCACTCCTTAATGTTATTAAAGGTCTAAAATAAGCCCGAGGAGAAATAAATGTTGGACGCATTCAAACAATTAGTAGAATCAGGTGTAATGACAGCAGAGACACAACAAGTTGTCGAAACTGCCCTTGCTCAGAAACTACAAGAAACACGCGACCAAGTTACCGCAGAACTTCGTGAAGAATTTGCACAAAAATACAATCATGATAAAAGCATGATGGTAGAAGCAATCGACAAGATGTTAGGCGACCGCTTGACCGTTGAGATGTCCGAATTGTACGCTGACAAACAAGCTCTAGCCGAAGCAAAAGCACAATACCAACAACGTATTGCTGGTGATGCTAAAAAGCTAGAAGGGTTTGTTATCAATCAACTAGGAAAAGAATTAGTTGAGTTCCAAGGTGACCGTAAAAAAGTTGCTGAGAACTTCAGCAAGTTAGAGCAATTCGTAGTTCACGCTCTAACAAAAGAAATCCAAGAATTTGCAACAGACAAGAAAGATCTAGCTGAAACTAAAGTTAAGTTAGTTCGTGAAGCAAAGAGCAAATTTGAGGACTTAAAGCAAAACTTCATTAAGCGTTCCGCTAAGGTAGTTGAAAACGCGATAACACGCAATCTAACAACTGAAATCAAGCAATTGAAAGAAGATATTGATTCCGCTCGCAACAACGACTTTGGACGTAAAATTTATGAAGCCTTTGCACAAGAATTCTCTGGTTCATTCTTAAATGAAAAATCTGAAACAAGTAAATTGTTAAAGATTATCGCTAAGAAAGATCAAGAACTAGCAGAAGCACAGCAAGCCGTAGCAGAAAAAGAATCTCTAGTAGAATCTACACAACGTGAAATTCGTGTCACAAAAGACCTAATGGAACGTAAGGCTGTTATGGGCGAGTTACTAGCACCCCTAAGTGCTGATAAAAAAGCAATCATGAAAGAACTGCTAGAGTCAACTCCTACGCAGAAACTAAATGAATCTTTTGACAAATACCTACCAGCAGTTATGGAAGGCCAGACACGTAAGACAGCTCCTAAGAAAGCTATGCTTGCAGAAGGTGCAGAAGTAACAGGAAATCGTGAAAGTAAGCCAGAGGTAGGCTTAGATAACATTTTAGACATCCGCAAGTTAGCGGGTATATCTAAATAATTTAAAATTCAAGGAGACAATATAAAATGTCACAACTATTAAATGAAAGATGGTCAGAGACCAAAGAAACTCTGCTTGAAGGCCTACAAGGTACACGTCGTTCTTCTATGGCAGTTTGCTTAGAAAACACACGTAAGTACTTGGCTGAAAGCGCCACAGCTGGTGCAACAAGCGCAGGTAACGTAGCAACACTTAACCGTGTTATTCTTCCAGTTATCCGCCGTGTTATGCCTACGGTTATTGCTAACGAGATCATCGGTGTTCAACCTATGACTGGTCCAGTTGGTCAAATCCATACACTACGTGTACGTTATGCAGATAACGGAAGCGATGTTGTAGCTGGTGAAGAAGCATTGAGCCCATTCAAGATCGCTCAAGCATATTCTGGTAACGACGGTACAGGTGGTGCATATAAAGCTGCTGCTACAAGTACTTTAGAAGGTACACCAGGTAAGCGTATGAGCATCCAAATCTTGAAAGCTCCAGTCGAAGCTAAGTCTCGTAAACTAAGCGCTCGTTGGACTTTCGAGGCTGCACAAGATGCACAAGCTCAACAAGGTATTGATATCGAAGCAGAAATCATGGCCGCTTTAGCTCAAGAAATTACAGCTGAAATCGACCAAGAAATCCTAGCTTCTCTACGTAACTTAGCAACCGTAGAAGAAACATATGACCAGTCATTAGTTTCTGGTACAGCTACATTCGTCGGTGACGAACACGCTGCTCTAGCTATCCAAATCAACCGTGTAAGCAACTTGATTGCTCAACGTACACGTCGTGGTTCTGGTAACTGGGCTGTTGTTTCTAACCAAGCATTGACAATTCTTCAATCTGCTACAACTAGTGCGTTTGCTCGTACTACAGAAGGCACATTTGAAGCTCCAACAAACACCAAGTTTGTTGGTACATTGAACGGTGCTATGCGTGTTTATGTAGATGCATATCTACCAGACACAGGATACGACAACAACCAAGTTCTAGTTGGATACAAAGGTTCTAGCGAAGCTGATGCGGCTGCGTTCTATTGCCCATACATTCCTCTAATGTCTTCTGGTGTTGTTCTAGATCCAGCAACATTTGAACCAGTAGTTGGTTTCTTAACTCGTTACGGATACGTCGAGTTAAGCAACACAGCATCTAGCTTAGGCAATGCTGCTGACTACCTAGGTAAAGTTGCTATCACTAGCGCAAACGTAAGCTTCAAGTAATCAAATACTTGGCTTAAAAAGCAAAACAAAAACGCCCTTCGGGGCGTTTTTTGTTAAATACTATTCTATGTATTATGCAGTTCCATCTGCGTAGACCTAGAACGTCATATATTTTAAGGAGAAACAAAATGGGACGTCCAATTAAAGCCAAATTTTTTGGTAACTTAAACAACGAACAATTTAAAAATGTTGGTGTCAACAGCGGTATCGGTGGTGAAGGTGTTGCAGGTGTAAGTATTAGCAACACTGGTACAGGATATTCGAGAGGTGCTTTTATAACTTTTTCAGCACCAGACGAGCCAACAGGTGTAACAGCCCAAGGCCATCCAGTGTTTACAACTGACGGTGCTGGCCGTTTTGGTATTACTAGCATTGTTATTGATACAGCAGGTAGCGGATATAATTCAGCACCTACAATTACCGTAACAACTGCAACAAGAGTTAATAGTGTTGCTAACAGCGGTATCGGTGGTCTTAACACATTTACGGTTACAACAGCGACTGGTATTGCAATCGGTATGACTATTTCTGGTGGTTCTACCGGTATTAACGGTAAAGTTACAGGAGTTAGCGGTAATATTATTACAAGTACCGTAAACAACAGCGGTACATGGACTAACGCAACTAACTTATTCTTTGCTGACTATGGTTACGGATTTGCTGATACCGTTACTTTAACTTCAAGTCAAAAGTATTCTGCAATCAAAGGTAATGCTTATATTCCAACAGCCGCAGGCGGTTCTAGCGCAGTTGAATACGACATTATCAAACAAGAAGCAAGTCATCGCTATCTTGTAAAAACAGCACAAGGTGTTGGTCAATGCCGTTTGGTATCAACAAGCACAATGACTTCAGGTCAAATGAACATCATTGCTACTGATGCTAATGGTAACACATATTATGTTACAAAATTAACTGCTCACAAAGCTCTGTTAACTCGTCAAACACAAAGCGGTTCAAATGCTTGGTTATATACAACTGGCCAAACAGCTAAATGGACTATCGGTTCAGCCGCAAGTGGTGTGGTAAGTATTACACATACAATCTAATTAATTTAGATCTCAATAGAAAGGACTCTTCGGAGTCCTTTTTTATTATGGTAAATATGTGATGAGCACCAAATGGTATACCCCAAATAACTTTATTCAATATGCAGAAGATGAGTCACATATTCGTTGGAATACAGCCGACTTCGAAGTTGTTAAAACATTAAACGGCGGAGTTCCTTTATCTGCACCGTTGTTACACATTGCTAGACAACCAAGAAACGATATAACAATGAAAACTTGGTATATACGTGCAACAAATTTTAATTTTCAAAATTTACCACACACAATTTCCGGAATACAATTTAAGTTTGACGTTGATAGAGTAGGTCGTGTATTTGACGAAACGATTCAATTGACCTTTAACGAAGAATTAATAGGTGAAAATAAATGTTCTATGATTGTAGATCCTACACAAATATATGGAAGCGCTACTGATACGTGGAAGGTTGGAAATATTAATAGCATTGTACAAGATCCTACATTTGGAATAGTAGTAAGATTAAAAAGTCATCCTCAGTGGCCGCATAAGACTGCTCCTATTTTAAGAGGCATGGCATTGCAGATCTACTAAACGAATAAATACCCTAAAGGAATCTAGAATAATGACGGGAATAAGAAAATCAGGTACACGATCATTAGCACCAACTAATGGAGCAATACAATCAAGCAGTGGTGTACCATCTTTATCACAGAAAGATAACGGCGTTACTTTAATCCTATCGTCGGCAACTCAAGTTGGCGGATACTTACAATTGGTGAACAAAACTTCACCTAACCCTGTAATTGTTTTTAAAAATAATACACAGAACGTTGGAAATACTAACAATCCTACCGCGACTGACCCTGTTTCCATTGACCAGACAATATTCAGTAACACGGCAGAACGTCAATTAGCCGGTGCATATTTTTCTGGTGGGGTAGGTATTGAGAAAGATTTAGCGGTAGGTGGATTTATCTACGGTCGTATTGCGTCTGCAAACTCTGCCACCACAAGTAGTAATATTGTAGTTCTTAAAACAAATGAAAATGCCACTTACTATCCATTGATGACTGATAGTTCGGGTATTATTCAACAAGGTGCTAACTTATATGCTGACATTTTAAATCAAGATGCTACAGCAGGCGGTTTTAAATATAATCCGTATCTTGGAAAATTAACAACTGAAAGAATCCATGTTGACGGTACAGATAATTCTACCGGCATAACATCTGGCGCATTAGTAGTTGATGGTGGTGTAGGTATTGCATATGACCTTAACATAGGTGGCAACATATTACCCGCCGCAGCAGATGCTACAACAATCGGTGCTGACGGTCTTGAATGGGCTGATGCATACCTTAATAAAGTATACTCAAAATTTGTTGGTAGTACAGCAAGCAACCTAACACTTGCACCGGGCGCAGGATTAACTGATGTGTTTGGTGATATACGTGTACGTGGTCAAAATCCAATTGGTACTGCTCCTATCATTACAAACACATTGTATGTTACTATGGACGGCGACGATACTAACGACGGTCGTGCTCAAGATGCTAGCCGTGCTTGCCGTACTATTGGTGGTGCAATGAAGTCACCTTACTATCAACCAGGAACACAAATCCTTGTAAGCCCTGGTAGATATTTAGAAAACAATCCTTTAGAAATGAAGCCATATACTTCTGTTAGAGGCAGTGACATTCGTACAACATTTATTGAACCTATTAACAAGACACAAGATTTATTCCACGTAAACAGCGGATGCTACTTAAACTACATGAACTTCTTAAACGGACGTAGTGGTCGTTTAGAAGGTGCATATGATCAAAGATTTAACCGTGGTGCATATTGTGCAACATTTCCTCCACAAACTGGAGACAATAGAATTGACGTATTCCAATCTCCGTACATTCAAAACTGCACAAACCAAAGTGGTCCGTGGTTAAAAGATGGAACAATGTTCTTACCGAACAACACGGTACAAGTTCCTGCGGCAGTTGGTATAGCGTCTTGGCCTGCTAATACAACAACCATTGTTGTTTCTATGTCAACTGGTACATTAAGTATCGGACAAAGTATCAACGTTGGTCAACAAAATCCAGGATTCTTTAATGCTCGTACATTGTTGTTGGCCAACAAACCGTTCATTCAAAGTCAAACGGTCGCATGGGTTGATGCAACATTTAACAGCGGATCCTTTACATACGATCAGGCTAAATGTGCTCGAGACACTGGTCTAATTGTTGATGCAATTGCAACAGATATGTTGTACAATAGCACCAGCGATAGTATGTTTGCAGGTATACAATACTGGAATCAAGATACTTATACTGGAAATATTTCTTCAGAGATAACAGCAACCATTGCGGCTATTAATCATCTTAAAGGAATTGTATTAGGTGAGATAAGCAGTGGTAATCAATCAGCAGTTACTACATTGTTTAACGACATAACAGGTATTTTAACATCTGGTACTTCCGGAATAACTGATCAAATAGTTTACGGCGGCCTGCCTACAACTAATGCAACAACCGTAAACGATTATAATACATTACAAACAAATAGATCTTCTATACAAGACAGCGTTATTTCTTGGATCAACTCAACATATCCTGGATTAGATTATAATCAAGATACCTGCCGAAGAGATACTGGTTTTATTCTAGATAGTGTATGTTTTGATTTGTTGCATGGCGGTAATGTTCAAAGTATCAAGAGCGGTGTATATTACTACGGATACAGCAACGTAAACACGTTAGCTGGAACTAATGAGGTTCCTGCGACTACAGCGGCTTACAATTTTATCAAGAGTATTATTCCTAACATCGTCGAAGGTAACCAATTATTAAAAACTTATCAGTTCAGTGTAAGTCAAGTTACAAACTTGCCTGCTGGTACAGCGCATGAAGTTACTACGCTACAAAATAACATTGATGTCATAACTGGTATTATTAGAAATGGTCCTGACTATGCTGGACCAAAAACACCTATCAACTTAACTGAGAATACTTCTGTTGGTGTTCTTAACGCTTACAATTTATTAAAAGCTAACCTTAATTTTATCAAGGCAGAAGTTGTTGCATTCATTAATCAAACAATGAATAATTTTGATTATAACAGACAACTTTGCTACAGAGATGCAGGTATTATTGTAGAGAACATGGCTTACGACATGACATTTGGTGGAAACCAAAAGAGTGTTGAAAGTGGTTTAGCATACTACCGCGGCGTAACAAGTGTTATTGCTGGACAAGAAACACAGACAATAGGTGCAATTGATTATATTGGATACCTATGCAAGCTAATTGTACAAAATCAAACATGTCCAATTTTAATTCCTCCTGCAAATATCCCTACGGCTACACAGGTAATTAACACAGCACTAACTGGTGGTGATATTGTATTGCCTTCAATTGGCAAGTTGTTTAATATTACAACTAACATTATTGAGAATGGACCAAGTGCGGCACCTGACATCTTTATTAGTACAGGTCCTGATGCCGCATTTGTCAGCGCAGAAGTATTGTTACATGCTAATCGTACATTTATTCAAGAAAACGTTGTTAACTATATCAACTATAACTTATGCAATCCTCCTAAAGCACTTCCTTATAATCAGATTAAGTGTCGTAGAGATGCAGGAGTTATTCTTGATAGTGTAGCAATTGACTTGTTATTCTCAACTCCTACTAACACACAAGCTACCTTCTCTGGATTACAATATTTTAATCAAGGCGGCTATACTGGACAAATTTCTCAAGAAATTAATCCTACAATTGATGCAGTAACATACCTAAGAGATTTAAGTGTTAAGGTTGTACAAAATATTACTACAGCCACTGATGCCTTAATCGGTGTTACTCGTTATAGCAATGGTGTTCAGACAACATCTAGCAACTATGCAAGTAGTGCAGAAGTTGCTACGCTTCGCAGTGAATTTGGAATCATCTTAACTATACTTAACGGACAGACAACTGGATGGACTGATCAAATTGTTCCAAACGGCGGAACTGCAAGTGATTTAACCAGTGTTCAAAATACCGTAAATCTACTGCAAGAAAATAAAACTTACATGGCGCAAGAAGTTACTGCTTATGTAAATGCTAATAATCCAGGATTTACATATTCAACAAGTACATGTCAGCGAGATGTAGGATATATTATTGATAGTTTATGTTTTGATTTACTATACGGCGGTAACCGTCAAGCAATTCAATCTGGTCTAAGTTATTACACCAGTGCAATTGATACCACGGTAATTCCTAACGAAACTACTGCTACGGTTGATGCATTTACATTTATGGGCAACGTGGCTTCTTCATTAATACAAGGTATTCCGTACACTCCTTTACAGACCAAAGTTAAACCTGTATTAACGTTACCTGCTAGTGATAGTGTAAACGCCGGAGTTGTAACAACAATTATCAGCACAATTACAAATATTGTTGCAAATGGTCCTAGTGTAGCAGCTACACTTGTTCCTGTAACACTATCTCGTTCTACTGCAAGTGCTACAATATCTGCATTTGAAATATTAACTGCTAACCGTAACTTTATTGTAGAAGAAACTATTTCTTACTTAGACCAAACTTACAATGCTGGATCTTTCAACTATAATCAAGAATTATGTTTTAGAGATACAGGATTAATTATTGATGCAGTAAGTCAAGATATATTACTTGGCGGCAATCGCAAGTCTATTGAAGCAGGTTTAAGTTACTGGAATCAAGGTTATAACTATGTTACAGGCCAAGAGACAACTACTACAGCGGCTATTAATTATGCTAGAGATTTAGCACTACAAGTAATTGCCAATGTGTCAGTTACTCCTGTTACTGGTACGGTGGCAACACAAGTTATTAATCCGTTCTACCAATACGGTAGCGACTATATGCCGCAACAGGCCGTTGCTCGTAACTTTAATATTATAACTAATATCATCGAAAACGGTCCAAGCGTAACTCCGCCAGTTTACATAGGAGGCGGAATTTATCCGTTGACAGGTCCTAACGGTGATATTGTAACGGTTGCACCTACCGTTACTTACATCAATAAAGTCTCTACAGGAACTTATGTAGTTGGTTTGAACACAAGTACTATTGGATTTGGTGATAATGCAACTATATACTTTGGAAAAACTTACGTTTATCCTTTACAAGATCCGCAAGTCGAAGCATTGAGCTTACAATTAACTGGCAACACAAGCACTTGGAACATTCGTAAAGTTGATCCAATCGGCGCAATGGGTGGAGCATTAGTTGACGGTGCTGTAGTTAGCGATCGTAGTCCGATTCAATCGTTTGTTTTTGATGCGTTCACACAATTGAACCAAGGCGGTATTGGTGTTAAAGTTACCAACAACGGATACGCACAGCTAGTTTCTGTGTTCACAATCTTCTGTTCAGTTGGTGTACAATGTGATAACGGCGGTATTGCTTCTATCACAAACTCCAATTGTAACTTTGGTGATATCTCGTTGTTGGCCAAAGGCTATGGTACTAGATCGTTTAGCGGTACGGTATTCAACCCTGCATATCGTTCATACCCATTTAGCCCACAGGGCACTGATGGTAACGGAAATCCGTTACCATACTTAGACCAATTCTACCCAACAGGCTATTGGCCAAACAACGGTGGTAAAGTTGAAATATTTGTACCAGACGATGCTAATAGACCACATATTGGTCAGGTTATGGAAATTATTCCTCCAGAAGGACATGTTAACGAACAGGGTTTCTCTGGATTCTTAAACACGCAACCTAGCACCAGCACAATTACAACAGGTACAATTAACTTATCGAGTATTGATACCACAGATGTATTTGTAGGAAATACCGTTTATATTCGAGATCAATTTGGTCGTCAATGGGACGATAATGGTGTATGGTATGCAGCCACAGGAACCGTAGTTGCCGATGTTAACTATAACAGCATCAGTTTGAATAAATCGTTAACCAGTGGCGGCGGTGATCCTCTAAATCCAACATACTTTACAATATACTTCTGCGGAAATAGTTACTACACCGTACAAACAAGTCAGATTGCAGATCAACCTTATGCACCTAACACTAATATCTTAAGTGCAAATAGTAATTCTTCCTATCAAGGACCTGCAACAAGTCAAATTTCTGCACACATCTCTGCTGTAAATTATCTACAAACCGTTGTTGACAAAGTTATTGCTAATATTCCTGTAACAAAAACTTCAGGAAATACTAGCACACAAGTAATTAATGCAACCGTTGTCGGTGGAGCAGCCGCACAACCATTCATTGACTTGCGATTCAAGTACATGACTGACATTATTGGCGCCGCAAACATTACCGCCGCTGAAGCGGTAGTTCCACAAAGTCAAATTACAACTTCAGGTACGGTTCCGACAGGTGCAGGTAATGCAGTTGTGTTGATAACCAGTAACATCGATTTCATTGCACAAGAAGTAGCCGCTTATGTTGCAATAAATCTTGCAGGCGGGTTAGGTGACTATAACACTGACAAATGTAATCGAGATATTAAATTAATTTTACAACAACTAATTTATGATCTACAATCTGGTGGAAACTACAATAGTGTTTACAGCGGATTAAGTTATTGGAGTCGTCTGGGTACTTACCACATTGTTGAATTAGGTGAAGCAGTTAACCGACCAGACTTATTCCCAGACGGATCAACAGCTAACTTCTATCAACGTAGTTACATTTCAGCATCTGGTTACTTGTTCGAATATGTAGGTGCTGGAACTAACTATGGTGCATTGCCTCAACGAGGCGTTGCTGATCCTGTACAATCTAAAGAAACCGTTCAGTTAAATGCAGGTAAAGTATTCTTTACAAGTACTGACCAAAACGGTGACTTCCGAATTGGTCCAGGATTGGTTATTAGTCAAGCAACAGGTGTTCTAAGCGGTAGAACATTTGTACAATCATTATATGCAAATATGACACCGTTCATATTGGCAATTGAATAACAGGAAAGATTATGGCACAATTACCATTAAATAAATTTTTAACAAAGACAGCATTGTTATCCACTAGCACAACTGCTACGGTTTACACAGCACCGATTGGTGTAACCGCTATTGTGTTAATGGCGCAAGTTGCTAACTTAGACACAAACCCACATGCTGTAACTTTTGTTCATCATAGATACAAGACTATTCTTCCTGATGCTCAAGGATTTGGCGGACAACCGGGAAACACGGATAGCATGTTAGTTAGTCAATATGCTATTCCGCCAAATGATGCAGGAACACCACTAAGTGGAAAATTAATCATCGAAGAATTAGATAGTATTCGTGCGTATGCAGATACAACGGGGACAATGCAACTAGTATTAAGTATACTACAGACAGCAAATAGTTAATAGGACAATATATAATGCCAGGATTATTAAGTGGATCAATTTTAAGATCAGGAGGCAGCGGTCAGTTTATTAAACTAGCCAATGCTATGCCACAACTTCCTGCAACTCCTAGTACAAGCACAGGCTATACACTTATAACAAGTAATAAGTTAGTAACTACCTACGCTACCAGCTTAGGTAATGTGCAATTTAATGCTGGTACAATGTATGCCAACGTTACAGGAACAAATTTACAACTAATAGGAACTGGAACTTTAGCAGTTATAGTATCTGGCGGAACTGCAACAACATCAACTAACACAGGTGCATTAATTGTAGAAGGTGGTTTAGGTGTTTGGGGTAATGCGTATGTTGGTGGTAATTTAGTATCTACTATGTTTACAGCAACCACTGCAACAATACAAAATCTTAGTGTACAAAATTTAGATGTATATTCTACAGGCACATTCCACTTAGACTTAATTGTAGATCAAAATGCAAATTTGTTTGGCGAATTAAATGTTGTAGGACAAGGATCTGTAAACATATCACCTGAAGCAGCCAGTGTATCTATTGAACCTACTTTAGGCGGGTCGGTTACTATTCAACCAAGTCTGACTGGTAATATTAACAATATGATCATTGGGGCATTTGAACCTCAAGATTCATATTTTTTAAATTCCTATGCAAATAATTTTATAGGTCTTGCTACAACTTCAACTAACATTGCAGGCGGCGCACTAGGTAGTATTCCATACCAAACAAGTAGCGGAACCACTGCATTTATCAGCATAGGTAGCACAAATACCGTATTGGTATCAAACGGAACAACTGCAACTTGGTCAAGTTCAGCAAACCTTTCTGTATCAACTGCAACTTATGCTAACAATGTTTTTGTCACATCAACATCTAGCGGAAACTACGGTGTTATGTTAAGTACTGCAACTAATGCTTACGGAAAGTTAGAAGAGGATTCATACTTTACATATAATTCTGATTATAGACAACTTTCTGTTCCTAGCATTGAAGCATCGCAGAGCATTTACAGCCGAGAAGGTAACCCTAACGAAAATAATTTATTGTATGTACCAATATCAACATTATCAATAGGAACACCCCCATCTAATCCACGCCTTGGAGATTTTTGGATCGACCCAAGTCAGGGTGCAACATTCCAGTTTATGTTAGACGGTTCAAATAGAGTTTGGGTACAATTTACAGGACTATAAGAGTAGAATATGTCATCAATATTTCCATCAAATCCGCAAACAGGCGATAAGTTTATTGTAGGAACCACAACATACCAGTGGACAGGCTATGCTTGGATTAAAGTAAATGAAACTACTCAGTTAACGAACCTTACTCTACAGAATTTAACTGCTACAAATTCTATTGTAATCACATCAGCCACTAATGCTGTTAGCACCGTATCAGGTGCATTTCAGGTTGTTGGTGGTGTAGGTATAGGAAAAGATGTATGGATTGGCGGTACGGTCCACATTGCAAATACATCAACTATTGCAAATGCAGATATTATAACAACCGCAACATTGGCTCAGTATGTTAAACAACCACTATTTGTTGCAGGAACTGACACGGTCATTACTACATCTACAGCAGGATATATAGAAACCGTAACAATTTGGAACACAAGTACTCTACAGAGTGTAACAGATAGAGGAAATGTTACTACAGATTCTATCAAAATTCTCAATGCAACCAGTGCGACATCTACTACAACAGGTGCATTAGTTGTAACAGGTGGCATTGCCGCAGGCGGCGACTTATGGTTAGGTGGCACAATTTATAGTGCAGGCGTTCCTGTTATTACAACTTCATCACTTATAAATTCTTTCACAGCTGGTGCTGATATTAAAATTGTATCAACAGCGTCCTTAACGGGTCAAGTGTTATTAATTTCTAACACTTCTACACTTGAAACCGTTACAAGCCGCGGTAATAGTACTGATTACCAGGTATTTTTTACAAATACTACAGAGTCTATATCAAGTAGTACAGGTGCAGTAGTTATCAGCGGCGGTCTAGGAGTAGCAAAACGTATAAACAGCGAAAGTATTCAAATCGCTGACACCGTGATGGATTCTGGACAAATTCTGGTAAATACAACTGATACAACGGTAATAGATATGTATCCGACAACACAATATAGGTCGGCAAAGTATCTAATACAAATAGATGATGGAACTGGGCCTTCTGCAAATTTTGAAACTATCGAAATTTTGTTGTTGATTGATAACAATAAAACGGTATACGCCACAGAGTACGCAGTTCTTACATCGAATGGAGAATTAGGTGAGTTTGCGGCGGATGTGCAAAATGACAATATGTTGAGATTATATTTTACGGCATATCAAGCATCAAACAAATCATTGAGGATTTTTAGAACTGGAATGACGGTTTAACTAAGGAATAAAGAGTATGGCACTAACATCGATCACTAAAGACTTTGTCATAAAAGGCGGAGCGACCACTGAAGGCGTAAGTTTTGTAACGTCTTCAACGGCACAAACCGGCACGCTACAGGTTAATGGTGGTGCTGCAATTGCAAAAAACTTAATTGTAGGAACAACAGCAACTATTTGGGGTGCAACCAACTTAAACGGTAACTTAATTGTTTCAGGTTACACCCAAGCAGGGTTACTGAGTGCTACACAATTTACAGCAACTAACTCAGTTATTACAAACAACGAATCCGTTGGCGGAGTATTTACAGCAACTGGTTCTGCTTTCTTTGGTAATACTTTAAACGTAACAGGTAACGCAGTATTCAACGGTTCAGTTAATACATTTAGTGGTGCGGTATTTGTCACAGGAACAAACATTCTTACCGTAGGTACAGGCGCAACAACATTAGGTGGTACATTAAGTGTTGCAGGTGTTACATCAATAACAAATAATACCGCAGCAACAACAGGCGGCGCTGGTGCGTTAGTAGTTACAGGTGGTGAATACATTGGCGGCAACTTAATCGTCATGAGTACCGCAGTAAGTACAGGTACTACATCAAGTAACGCTTTGTACATTGCAGGTGGTATTGGTGTTGATAAAGGTGGTATGTTTGGTGGTCCAGTAACATTCCGTGACACCGTAACATTTAACGGTACTAGCACATACGTATTTTCTACAAATACATACTACACTGACAACATTATTGAATTACATGTACCGCCAACTGGTGTGTATGGTACATGGGCCAGCGATGATGGTAAAGACATTGGTCTACGTTTCCACTATTACGGTAGTGGTGCAGATCAAAACGCGGCACTTGTTCTAGCAGATGATACAAAATATCTAGAATGGTACGGTACTGGTGCTGAAGCATCGAATGGTGTATTCAGCTCAGCAACATACGGCACATTTAAAACTGGTAACATTATCTTAAAAGGTATCACTAATGCTACAAATACTACTAGTGGTACTTTACAGGTAGCCGGTGGTGTTGGTGTTGGTCTTGATGTTTATGCTGGCGGTAACGTAGGTGGCGGAACATTACAAGGTCGCAACCTAACAACATCGTCAGGATTGTTATTATCTGATGCAAGCGGTAACGTTGTTAACAGCCCTGTTACATACAACTACTCAACTGGTCGTATGGTTGGTACTGCTGATTATAGCAATACCGCAACAAATATCACAGGTGGTGCAGCTGGAAGTATTCCTTATCAAACAGCAGCCGGCCAAACAACTATGTTGGCCGTTGGTACCAACGGTTACATTTTAACGGTATCGGGTGGAAACCCATCTTGGACAGCAGTAAACAACTTGACTGCTGGTCTTGCAACAACAGCAACTAACATTGCAGGCGGTTTAAAAGATCAAATAGCATACCAAAGTGCTCCTGGACAGACATCTTTTAACGCAGGTTTAACATTTAACGGCACAATATTTACTACCACTAACATTGTTGTTAGTAATAACGCAAACGCAACTGGATATAACAACGGTACAGGTGCCTTACAAGTAGTAGGTGGAGCAGCCGTTGCACAAGACTTGTGGGTTGGTGGTAACATTAACTTACAAGGTAGCTTATATCTAAAAGGCGTTGGTCTTGATCAAATTACAGGTACTACTGGTACATTTGTTAACGTATTAATTACTGGAACAAATGCAACATATAGTTCAACATCTGGTGCATTACAAATAACCGGTGGGGTAGGTATTGGCGGCGGATTGTTTGTTGCTGGTATTGCTACTGCGACAACATTAAGTGTCACAAGTTACTCAACATTAGGTGGTGGAGCAACAATAAATGCCGCAACCGTAACCAATACTTTAAGTGTTACTGGTTTAACATCACTAAACGGTGGCGCAACTATCAGCGCATTAACCGTTACTAATGCAGCTACCGTAGGAACATCGTTAGCGGTAACTGGCTTATCGAGCCTTAACGGTGGTGCCACAATTAGTGCGGCTACCGTAACTACTACGCTTGGTGTAACTGGTTTAACATCACTAAACGGTGGTGCTACAATCAGTGCTACAACAATTACAGGTGCAGCAACCGTAGGAACATCGTTAGCGGTAACTGGTTTAACATCATTAAATGGTGGTGCTACAATCAGTGCGGCTACCGTAACTACTACTTTAGGTGTAACCGGTTTAACATCATTAAATGGTGGCGCAACTATCAGTGCTACTACCGTTACTGGGGCAGCTACCGTTGGAACAACATTAGGTGTTACTGGTTTAACATCATTAAATGGTGGTGCTACAATCAGTGCGGCAACGGTTACAAGTACATTACTTGTCAACGGAACTGCTCCGTCATTGGGTGCATCTAACGCAGGTGCAATACAAACAACCGGTGGTGTAGGTATTGCTAAAGATTTATATGTAGCTTCTACTGCAACTATTGCTGGTATAACTTATAGCACTAACACAACTCCTACATTAGGTTCTGCAACAGCAGGTGCAATACAAACAACTGGTGGTGTAGGTATTGCTAAAGATTTATACGTTGGCACAACTGCTACAATAGGTGGAAACCTTACGGTTACAGGTAACGAAACGGTTACAGGATTCTTAAGTGCTAACGGTGGTGCTACTCTAAGCGCCGCAACGGTAACTAACAACTTAACGGTAAGCGGAAATGAAACCGTAACAGGTTATAGTTCACTAAACGGTGGTGCTACAATCAGTGCCGCTACCGTAACAAACGGATTAACCGTTGGTACAACATTAGGTGTAACCGGTGTAACTACATTAAGTACGGTTAACGCTACTACAGCATCTATTACAAACTTAACGGTTACAGGAACTGCAAGTTTACCAAGTACGATTACATTGAGTAACTTGACGGTAACTAACTTAACGGTTTCAAATAACGAAACAATTGGCAATAACTTGTTAGTTTCTAACTTGTTTACAGCAACAATGGCTGCTACATTGGGTAGTACATTGGCTGTTACAGGTATTGCTAACTTCAACAGCACACAAGATAGTAACGCAACTAACAATGGTTCTATTGTTACAGCAGGCGGTGTTGGCATTGCTAAGAACTTGGTAGTTGGTATTGCGGCAACAATCGGTAGTGTAAGCACACAAACCGTAGTTCCAGCAATTTATACTAACAACAGCTTGTATTCAAGTTATACCAGCGGTTATATTGTAACCAACAGCCAGATTAACTTGGACACATACAGCGCAAGTGCTTATAGAACTGCAAAATACTTGGTTCAAGTAGTTGACAATACTAAGATCCACGTTGAAGAAATTTTAGTATTCCATGATGGTACAAACGTTTACCTAACTGAATATGCCATAGCAACAAGTCAAGGTGAATTAGGTACATTTGATGCTAACTTAACTGGTGGTACCGTTACGCTAACATTCACTGCTAACTATACTCCAACAAACATGACTATCAAGATGAATAGAACAACAATTACCTTATAATATTTGGTAATAACTTTAAAAATAGGGTCTTCGGACCCTATTTTGTTTTGTAAAACTGATTTTACCGTTTGGTATAAATAACACTATTATAGCCAATTGGTGGAAAGGGAAACTAAAGGGCAATGTCAAATCACGCCGACTTCAAAGTCAAGAACGGCTTGGTGGTTAATACCACTGCGTCATTTTTGTCAACTATTACTTCAACGAGCACCGTAACCGGTGCTGTTATAATCTCTGGCGGTGTTGGTATTGCCAAAGATGTTTTCATTGGTGGAAACATTGTCGGTTACGGTACTATCGTAGCTGGCGGCGTTAGAACAACAAGCACAAGCACTCCTCCTTCTAATCCAACCGTCGGTGACATATGGTATAATACATTAACTGATGATATCTACCGTTACACTTCCGATGGTTCAAATGCTTATTGGTTAGATATTACAGGACCAACGGTAGCTAATGCATCGGGTAGTAGCACTTATGTAACTTCTACAGGTAGTAGTAATGTTGTAATTGTAGGAGGAACTGGTACGGTTGTAACTACTTCAACTGGTGCAACAAATATCTGGGTCAATAATAACGTTGTTGCCACGTTAACTGACTCACAAACATTAACCAATAAAACATTAACAAGCCCTACAATTACTGACGGTGTATTTCAAAATACATTTTCTATAGGAACACAGGTATTTTATCCACACGATAATGGGTTTAGTGTAAACGAAAACTTTGACATCACTAATCAAGGTAGTCAATCTAATTTTACAGGATATCATTTTGCGTCAGGTACTGGAAAAAATGGAACAGCATTTACACTGGCACGCTCAGGGTATTTTACAGATGGCTTTGGTATTACAGGTGATTCTAATAATAATAATTTTGTTATAGGATCAGAGACATCTAACACCGACTTTCTATTCAAGAAAGGCGTTGGTATGCCGTTTGATGTTAGTGGCGGCACAACTATTTTTACAATTAATAGAACCGGAAGTATAGTATTAACCAATGACATTGTTGGAACAACTACCCAAAATGTGTTCAACACTGGAACTACCAGTGTTAACTTTGCAGGATCTGCAACTACTATAAACATAGGTGCAGTCACTGGCGTAACAAGCGTTAATAACAGATTAAATGTAGGTAGTGGAGCAAGTATTACCGGAACCGTGACTGCAACGACATTTGTTGGTAATTTAACAGGAACTGCAACTACTGCTACTACAGCAACTAATGCAGGATACGCATATTCTTTCAATACAACCACCGTAGTTACATCAGCAACTACATTATATAATACCGGTAATCAAGTAGCCCTAAACAGCAACGGAACTATGACGTTCCCATCCAACAAAATAGATGCTGGCTCTAACATCGCAGGACTATGGAGTAGTAGTCAATCTGCATTAGTATGGCGTGTCAGTGGACCGGGCAGCGCAGGACAGCCATTACAATCTGTAGTTACCGTGTCGTCAGGTAGTGTTACTATTGGTACAGCTACTGGATTATTAGCCGGCCCTAACACAGCAGAGAATTGGGTGTTTGATATTTTTGGTAATATAACATTCCCTGATAGTACAATACAAACAACAGCATTTACAGGTACTGCAACTACTGCAACTTATGCACAGACGGTATTAGGTTCTACTCAAACAGCCATTACTAGTTTAGGTACATTGACTAGATTAAATGTAAGTGGTATTGTTACTGCTACAAACTTTGTTGGTACACTAACTACAGCTCAGCAACCTAACATTACTAGCGTTGGTACATTAACTGGTCTATCATCTACCGGTACTATATCTGTAAACTATACTCCTGCTACTACGATAGGACAGGCAATAGTAGCTACAGGTAAAGACACCCTCGGTGGTACAGGCTACTTTGACTTCTTAAGAGCTACTAACAATACTTCAGGTGGTGCTAACGGAACTAAAACATTCCGTATAGACAATACTGGCACATTTCAAATATTAAACAATGCATACAATGCTACGATATTCTCAGTTACTGATAATGGTTACATTGCAATTAATCAAGCATCTGGTGCAACAAATGGCATACCCGTTAATAACGGTATAGCAATGAACAATAATAGTTACATCTTTGATGATGGTAACTATCATATCACATCTAAGTCTGGTAGTATTTGGATCAATGCCAACGACGGAAGCTCGGTAAACATAAACACACAGGTACCGTCAGGTACTACACCTGGGGGCATGGTAGTTCAAGGTGCTGTTCAAAGTCAAGGATCTGGTACGGCTGCTACATCATTCATATCAGGTATAGGTGCCTATAGCGGTATCGCATTACAGATGTCGCCAAACTCAAGTGGTGCGGCTAACCAAGCTATTCGTGATACATCAAGTGCGGCCAGCACTATGTACTTTGATGTTAACACTGGCGGCACCGCTAACGGAACATTCAAGTGGAGATCTAGTAATTCCTTTACAGAATTAATGGTCCTTAACTCTACCTCACTTAATGTCAACAAACAAATGTTAATTGGTGGCGGTAGTCAAAGTGCGTATGTTACCATTAACGGAACTAACTCTTACAATGCTAACGGACCCTACGGATACTTGTCCGGCAGCGGTGCGGGCAATATTGGCAGTGGTGGTAGTACAGGTAATGTAAGTTGGTCGTTATATTGTAATGGACGTATTCAAAGTAATGAAGTTGACGTTACTTCAGACGAACGATTAAAAGACATACAAGGAACTATTCCTTTAGATATGGCTATAAAGTTTGTCAAAGGCATAGACGGTATTCTATATACTTGGAAACCAGGATTTGGTGATGATGGTGTAAAATCTGGATTTGGAGCGCAGAGCGTACATAAAGCAGGTTTTGATCATATGGTTGCTCCTGTGCCAAATGATCGTGTAGAAGGTTCAACTGATGCAGATGGATTTACAAGTCCAGATAAGGCACAATTAACTTTGAATTATCAAGAGGCTATTCCATACCATCACGAAGTTATTAAACACCTTCTAGATCGTATAGAACAATTAGAAAATATTGTTGCTAGTTTAACAACAGATAAAAATGTAGGATAAAAAATGAGTTACCCATTAAATCCAACAAACGGACAAACAGCATTACTGAACGGAATAACATATTCTTTTAGTACCAGCACACAAGCATGGACTCGTGTTGCTCAGTCAGTGACTGCTACTATTAGTCTATTTATATCAGGAACCACTCCATCGACTAGTCAGACTACAGGTGCATTGGTTGTTGCGGGAGGTGTTGGTATCGGCGGTAGTTTATATGCCGGCTCAATATATTCTAACGGTGTGTTAATTGGTACAAACGCAGGCAGTGCAACTACTTCAACAAACTTAAATGGCGGTTTAGCCGGATACGTTCCGTATCAATTGGCTCCAAGCGTTACTACATTAACAAATCAGTTAGTCTACGATGGTACATATCTAAACGTAAACAACAATAAAGTACTAACTACTGCTAGTGTTTTTGGACAGGCAGGTATTAGTGTAGGAACAACAGCTACCGGATCTGTTTATATAGCATTTATACCGGGGGCTCAAGGTCTTACAGCAGACTTTGGATTATTAAGTGAAACAACAGGCGCAGTTACTTTTGACTGGGGCTCATTAGCATAAGAGAATAAAAATATGTCAACACAAGTACAATGGAAAAGAGGGACTACAGCACAGAATAACACCTACACAGGTGCTGTTGGTGAGATTGTAGTCGATACACAATTAAAGCAACTGCGATTACATGATGGTGTTACACAAGGCGGTGTAATTATCGGTAGTACATCGATTACGGTATCAACAGCCACTAACTTGGCAGGCGGAACAGCTGGTCAAATTCCTTATCAAACAGCCGCAGGTGCAACTAGTTTCTTTGGTGCAGGTACCGCAGGTAGTGTATTAGTAAGTTACGGATCAACAGGTACTCCTACATTCCAAAATACATTAACATTGGCAGGAACAACAGCCGCAACATCTAGTCAAACAGGTGCATTGGTTGTTGCAGGTGGCGTCGGCATTGGCGGTTCATTGTACGTAGGTGGCGACCTATACGTTGACGGTACACAAACAATTTTAAACAGCACCAACATTCAAACTGGTGACAAAGTTGTTTATATGAGCACATCAAGCGCAACAGCATTAGCCGCAATTAATAGTGGTATTGCTATTGGGCCTACCACAGGTGTTTATGCAAGTTTATTATTTGACGGTGTAGCAAACTGGAAATCAGTTGGCGGATTACTACCAAATGCTGATGCAACTTATAACTTAGGTAGCACATCATTACGTTGGGCTAGCCTAGCAGTTAGTGGTAACGTTACTGCTACTACTTTTGTTGGTAACTTAACAGGAAATATTACTGGCGCTGGCACCGGTAACATCGTATATCAAAGTGCTAACAACACAACAAGTTTCTTAAGTACAGGTACAACTGGACAATTATTAGTAGCAGCCGGCGGCGCACCTGTATGGACAAATACAAGCAGTATCTATGTTTATCGTTCTACATTAGCTGACTTGGCTACTACTGCAACAAACGCAGGAACTGCATACGCAACAATTGCTACGTTATCAACCGGTACTGGATTCTATGGCGGATCATTTAACGGATCAACAAACCAAACTTGGTCGTTAAACACAGCTACATTAATGACCACAGCGGTTAACGTTGTTGGCGGAGCCGCTGGTAGTTTACCTTATCAAACTGCCGCTGGTGCAACAACAATGTTGAGTTTAGGTTCCACCGGCTATGTTCTAACAGCAGGAGCAAGTGCTCCTCAATGGACTGCAATTAGTGGATTAAGTGCAGGTCTTGCAACAACAGCAACTAACATTGCTGGTGGTGCTGCGGGAAGTTTACCTTATCAAACTGCCGCAGGTGCAACAACCATGTTGGCTTTGGGAACGCTTAACAGCGTATTGACTGCAGGTTCGAGTTCTCCTACTTATGTATCACAAGTACTAGCAGGTAATGGAACTGCAAGTTATACACAGGCTACAGGACAAAGTCTTGTTGTTACTGGTGGTGGCTTAGGTGTTACTGGTAATAGTTACTTTTTAAACAACTTAGGCATTGGTGGTTCTTTATATATCACAGGTGACTTGTATGTAGACGGAACACAAACCGTTGTCAACTCAAACGTGATTAGCAGTGGTGATAAAGCCCTTGTTCTAAGTACAGGCTCAACTACCGCTGCATTAGCATCAAGTGCTGGTTTATATATTGGAGCAACTAGTGCAACCAGCTATGCAAGTTTAACTTTTGACGGATCTACTAACTGGGTAGTTGGCGGAAGCTCTGCAACTAACTTAAAATCTGCAGGATTAATTGTTAGCGGTCTAACTGGTTATATGTATGCCAATGGATCAGGTGTAGTAACAGCGGCAACAACTATTCCAAACGCAGGCCTTGCTAATAGCTCTATCACCGTTACAGCCGGCACTGGTTTAACAGGCGGTGGCTCTGTATCATTAGGTGGTTCTACTACATTAACATTAAACACAGCAACTTTAATGGCTACTAGTGTATTAGCATTTACTGCAAATACTGCAACTAATGCCGCTACTGCTTATTCAACAATCGCTACACTATCAACAGGTACTGGATTCTATGGTGGTTCTTTTAACGGAAGTACTGCACAAACTTGGTCGTTGAATACTGCAACATTAATGACTACATCTGTAAACTTAGCAGGTGGTTTAGCAGGTCAATTTGCATATCAAACAGCCGCAGGAGCAACAGCATTCGTAAGCACTGGAAGTATGTATGTTTACCGTGCAACCATGTCTGATAGTGCAAGTGGTAGCGCAGGTAGTGTTGCTAATGCTTTAACTATTGGCACTGGATTAATTGGCACAAGTAGTACCTTTAACGGATCAGCCGCAGTTACCGTTAGTTTGAATACTGCTACATTAATGGCAACGTCAGTATTGGCACAAACAGCAACTACAGCAACTAGTGCTGCTACGGCATATTCAACTATTGCTTCACTAACAGCAGGTACTGGCTTAAGCGGTACTGCATTTAATGGATCAACAGCACAAACATGGACACTGAATACTGCTACATTGATGGCTAATGCGGTAACTGCTATTAACTTAGCAGGCGGTGTTGCTGGTGCAGTTCCTTATCAATCTGCCGCAGGTACAACTTTATTCTCAGCGGCAGGTAGCGCGGGTCAAATATTGGTAAGCGGCGGAACAAGTGCTCCTGTCTATTCAAGTAACATAACATTAAACAACTTTACTGCTTCAACTATTGTTGTAACCAGCACAGCAAATAGTACAAGTTCTTATAGTGCTAACGCACTTTATGTAGCAGGTGGTATTGGTGGTAATTCAGGATTTAACATCAACGGTAACGGTTACTTAAACGGAAACTTAACCGTTAACGGTACTATCACTGGTACTAATGCTGTACTTACCGTTAACCAAGTTACTGCTACTAGCGGTGTGTTCTACGGTGATTCAACAGGTAACGGCGCATTGTATGCTGGTGTATCAAATTATACACCTTTTGGCCAGACAATGATTCAGGCCACTGGTAACTTAAACAACTACATGGAGGTTAATGTACAAAACGTTAACGCAGGAGCAAAGGCTTCGACTGATATTGTTGCCAGTGCAGATAACGTTACACTAAGTTCTGCCTATATTGATATGGGTATTGCTAGCAGTACGTTTGACGGTAGTCAGCTATATAGCTTAGGACAAACCGTTGGACCAAATGATGGTTATTTGATGGTTGGTCAAAATGCTACAGCAGGTTTAGGTGATTTAGTATTTGGTACACTAACCAGTGGTACACAGATGCGTTTTGTTGTTGGTCCAGGAATATCAACAACAATTACTAACGCCTATATTGCAATGACCGTTAACCCGGCGACTACACAAGTAAATTCAACTAACACTGGTGTGTTAACGGTCAATGGTGGTCTAGGTGTAGCCGGTGGTGGTTACTTTAGCGGAATTGTAACTGCTACTACATTTGTTGGCGCATTTAGCGGTACGGTTACAGGAACTGCATCAACCGCAACCAATGCGGCAACAGCATATTCGACTATCGGTACTCTATCAACTGGTACTGGATTCTATGGTGGATCATTTAATGGATCAACAAACCAAACTTGGTCGTTAAACACAGCCACATTGATGGCAACATCAGTATTGGCATTTACTGCAACCAATGCGGCTACTGCTTACTCAACTATTGCTTCATTAACAGCAGGTACTGGTTTAAGTGGTACAGCATTTAATGGAAGCGCCGCACAAACATGGACGTTGAATACTGCAACGTTGATGACTACAGCAGTCAACATTACAGGTGGAGCGAACGGTAGTTTGTTATATCAAAGCGGCGCTAACGCAACAACTGCATTGGCTATTGGTACAAACGGTTACGTATTGACCAGTAATGGTACTACCCCTCAATGGGCAGCAGCCAGCGGGGTTACGGCAGGTAATGCAACTAACGCTGCCAACGTAGCCACCGTAGCACAAAATAGTAACGCAACATACTATCCGGTATTTGTCAATGCCAACAATGCTTCAAGTGCTAACATGGCCTTGTACACTTCAAGTACATTTAGCATTAACCCTGCTACGGGTCAGTATAATATTGGTGGTAGTTTATATGTTACTGGTGATTTGTACGTCGATGGTACACAAACCGTTGTTAACTCAAACGTGATTAGCAGTGGTGATAAGGCTTTAGTTTTAAGTACAGGGTCAAGTAATGCATCATTAGCATCAAACGCTGGTTTATACATTGGTGCAACCAGTGCAACCAGCTATGCAAGTTTAACATTTGACGGATCTTCTAACTGGGTAGTCGGTGGTGCTAATGCAACTGGTATTAAGTCCGGAGCATTAACCGTAACAGGCCTAACTGGTTATATGTATGCAAACGGATCTGGTGCTGTAACTGCGGCTACTACAATTCCTAACGCTGGGCTTGCTAATAGCTCTATTACCGTTACAGCAGGAACCGGTTTAAGTGGCGGTGGAGCAGTATCACTTGGCAGCTCAGTTACATTAAGCAACGCAGGTGTAACCAGCGCGGTGGCAGGTTATGGTATTGCAGTTAGTGGTGCAACTGGTGCTGTTACAATCAGCGCTTCTACTGCATCTTTATATGTATATCGTGCAACAATGGCTGATAGTGCAAGTGGATCTGCAGGTAGCGTTGCTAACTCATTAACGGCAGGTGCTGGTTTAACAGGATCATCGTTTAACGGTAGTGCGGCAGTTACATGGACTTTGAACACTGCTACATTGATGCAGACATCTGTAAACTTAGGCAGCGGTGCTGGTGGTAGTATTCCGTATCAATCGGCTGCTAACACAACTGCATTCTTAGGTATTGGTACTAGTGGGTATGTATTAACCAGTAACGGTAGTGTTCCTACATGGACGGCTGCATCAAGTGTTACTGCTGGTGCTACATCAGGTACATTAACTGCTGGTACTGGTTTAAGCGGAACAGCATTTAACGGTAGTGCAAACGTTACATGGACTAACGCAGGTGTTACAAGTAATGTTGCAGGCACAGGTATTAGCGTTAGTGGTGCAACAGGTGCTGTTACCATTACAAACACTGGTGTAACATCATTGGCAGCTGGTACAGGTATTAGCGTATCTGGATCAACAGGTGGTGTAACCGTTACCAACTCAGGTGTTACTAGTGCGGTAGCAGGTACAGGTGTAAGTGTAAGTGGTGCAACTGGTGCAGTAACATTCAGTATTGGACAAGCAGTTGCTACTAGTTCGGCTGTAACTTTTGGTAGTATTAACGTTGGTAGTGCAAGCGGTGCAACAACTGGACAGATTAACGCAAGCGGCGAAATTACAGCATATAGTTCAGATCGTCGATTAAAAACGAATGTAAGAACTATTGACAATGCTGTAGATAAAGTGTTAAAATTAAACGGTATTATATACAATTGGAATGAATTAGCAAATCAATTAGTAGGTTACGATACCTCTATTGATGTTGTTGGTTTGTTTGCACAAGATGTAGAAGAAGTTTTACCACAAGCTGTTAAGCCGGCTCCGTTTGATATAGAAGACGGACAAAGCAAATCAGGAGAAAACTACTTAACCGTTCAGTACGAGAAAGTAGTTCCATTATTAGTTGAGGCAATTAAAGAACAACAAGCTACTATAGAAGCTCTAATGACAGAGATTCGAAATATTAAGGACCAATTGGGTAATAAATAACACAAGTTAATCATTAATTTTAGTATAACCAAATTAGACCTATAAATATCCAGGAGACTATAGAGTGGCGTCAGTTTTACCAGCAACAGGAAATGCAATTACCATGGGGAGAGTGTATACGGCGTATACTAATGCGGCTCCAACTGCTGGTACCAACATTAAACTTAGTGCTACTCTAGGTGCTAATTACGGTGGTAAAGTTGCAGGAACTCAAATTAGTTTCTCCTCAACATTTGGCGGTAAAACTGCACCATACACATATTAAACGGATTAACAATGAGTTTAGATATTGAACATTTGCTAGAAATAGCAAGCACTCGGGTCAGTAAATGGGAACTAGACACTATTGTCTGGAATGACAGAATGTCAAACCCTACAACATTGGTAAATTTTCTAACAAGAATTAAAGAGTTAGAAGTTACTCAAACTACAGATGCTGATGCCCAAGAATTAGCAATTCTTCAAGAATTGGCAAATGAAATGGATCAAGACGAGTGCGAACAATTACTATCGGGCGACGACGAAATAGTAAAACAGCGTTTCATAGAAGAATTAGCAAGACAGGGTGCATTAGAAACTCTTTGTAATAATGCATTGAGCATAGATACTATGGAAAAAATGTGCAAACTAAGTCCTAATGATTTTATTTTAGCCGCAAAACGCAGTCAAGATTTAATTAATTCTATTCAAGAATTAGTAATTCAAGGCGAAACATTAAGTAGCGAAATGGCTGGAGCATGACAAAAAGCGTATTTGCTTCTAGCCAGTGGTCGCTTAAAAAATCAAAACTGGCAGTTCTAGTACCTTGTCGTGATACATTACATAGTGCATTCAGCAAGTGTCTTGTAGAACTTGTAAAATTAAACACAATGAACGGTTTAGATACTCATGTTATCTATGATTCTAGTACCGTTTTACTAACGCAACGCGAACGTCTTGCATTAGAAGCCAAAGCAATTGGCGCAGAATATATGCTATGGTTAGATAGTGACATGGTGTTTCCTGCAACAACTGCACTCAGGTTGTTAGCACATAAGAAACCTGTTGTGGCTGCAAACTATGTACGTCGCCAACCCCCATTCAAAGGTGTTGCTTATACTAAAATTGGCGACTGGGAAAATCCTGTACCATTTGAAGCACAAGATGACCTAGTTGAAATTGAAGGGATAGGTATGGGATGCATGTTAGTAAAAACCAGCGTCCTTGATGAAATTGCTAGACCATATTTTGAGTTTGGATGGACACCTGAAAGCGATGACTGGTTAGGAGAAGACATGTACTTCTGTCAGAAGATTGCCCAAGCAGGGCATTCTATATATTTAGACACAACACTAAGTATGGAAACTAGACACTTAGGAACATGGGCATTTGGTCCTGACTTAATCGAGTAAGTCTAACAATAGTTCTAATTTAGCTCTAATAACTTTATTACCAAAGCTGGCTTTAAGTCCTTGATGCAAGGGTTTAGGCCAGTTCTCATAACTACACCATGCATATCCGCTGTGTTCTTCATTTAGCTGAGGAATAAATTCTTCATCAACCATAACAACGTAGGTATTGTATTGAAAGTTTTGATCGTTACTTGTAAACAATTCTAAAGGAATTGTCTTTTTAATTTCAGTAACTTTTCCTATTTCTTCTTCTATCTCTCTTTTAAGAGCTTCGAACGGTGTAGCGTCTGTAGGTTCTTTACGCCCGCCTACCAAGCCCCAAGTACCCGCAGTACGACCTTGTGTGCGTAGTAGAAACAAAAAACGCTTTGTATTTTTTGCTAGAAATAAACCACCGCTTGCGATGATTTGTTGCGAATTTAAAGTACTATTCTCCATGCGTCCTTGTCGTAGATGCCTTCAAAACTCTTACTCCAGGACTCACCGTCCCACTTGTATTGAATGCCTGTATAAATGTTAGTTATATAGGTAATCGATGTTGCTGCCTGAGAATTGAAAACAATAGACCACGCACTTCCGTTCCATTCTATAATATCATTGGCGTTTGCTGAAAAACTACTATGGTCACCGTTTAACCAAGCAGACGGCCCATTTGTAGAATCTGCAGATATATTTTCTAATATTAGATATCTAGTGCCTGCTGTTGGATCGTTAGGATTAAATGTTTCTGGATTAACGATAGCATCTACCGTACCCCTACCTGATATTACGGTATTTGTAGGAATAGTATCTGTGTCTATATTTAAAAGCATTCTACGTTCGTCGAATGGATCTAAACTTACAAAAGCAACAACTTCATTTCCGTCGGGCTTCATTAATCTTAATTGTGTTAAGTTTGCTCTAAATTGTCCGGGATATAAATCTAATAATTTTCTCCATGATACCGTATGATCAGGCATAGAATCTAATGTCGAATCTGTGTCTATTTCGTTTTTAACAATGCTAGCAACATTGTCTAGTACCAGTAATTCAAAGTTTCCAGGAGAAATAACCGTTTTAGCAACTTGATTTCCTAGCCCATTGTAAACTGCTTCAATGCTATCGTACTCAGATGCAATAGTACCAGGTTCGTTACTAAACACATTGGCAATAATTTTTGTAATAACACCCATACGTTTAACTTTAGCAGGTGGTGTGATCCAAATTGGTGTTTCAAATGTAAGTGTACAAATATCTATATCTTGATTAGCACCTTGTGGCACCTGTCGGCTGGTCCAATTAGTTTGTTTTAGGTATAAAACCGTTAGACTGGTCCAGTCTACATAATTGTCCGTGGTCTGTAATTCCATTGCAGGATTGAAAAAATATGCAAGTTGTTCGATAATTTGCAACTTTTGATCAGTGTTAGTTGTCCATATATCTGTACTGAATGTTAGTTTATATGGTGCAGGCATAATACGTTCAACCGTATAACCTAGCCCTTGTGTATTCAGGTACTCTCCTGTTACTTCGTCAAATTCTCTTTCTCTAATCTGTACCTTACTTACAAATGTTGGTTCTTGTAATCTAGATTGTTCGTAATCTAAACCTTTGATATAACATGCAATAAATGGAGCACTCGGTAATGTGTTTTCACTATTTTTCTTTAATAACGCAGAGGCTTGACGACTAGGGTCTCCGTACATTACTGGAACTTGAATAATTTTTCCGTTACCATCTTTGTAACTAAAATTACTCATAACTCGCATAAATTGTGTCAAGTATCTACGTACTTGTCCGTCATAGAACCAATCCATCTTAATTGTCCGCCTTTGGTTTTAGTGCCTTACTCAGTGCTTGTCGTTCTACAATAACCTGACCACTAACGGTACTTGTATTTGTATTGTTAACAAAACTTGATTTTTGTGTTTCTCTAATTGCTGATCCTACGAAAGTTCCAGTTGATACATCTTGAGTACCAAACTGGTTCATGGTCATACGCACACCCTGTTCATATAAGTTCCAACGTTTGCCATCGTATCTAAAAAGTGCATTAGGTAAGTAATCTGATCTTAGATAAAATTGACCAACTTGTGGATCAGTAGGAAATACTATTCCTGATCCAAATATTGCACCGTTAGGTGGAACGCCGTTTCCGTTGTTTGAAGATACGTAAACATTTCCCTTAGGAGTTTGTAATATAATACTGGCATCTAGTTTATCAGAACTTGCATCGTCAATAGTATCTGACGCAGATTCATAATCAATTAATCCGTTAGCATCTGTAGGAATAACAAAGAAACTATTTTTGTCGTAACCACTCAGTGGCGCATCTTGATTTGCTTGTTCAACGATTTGATTATTAATTTCAATGCTCTTATTGTATGTGCTCAACAAATCTCTTAGGGTGCTACCGTCTCCTGCACCGCTATCTTGATTAAGAATCTGACTAAATTCTTGACTATCAACAAGAGGTTGACATTTAGCACGAAGTAAATGGGGATACCAAGTTTGACTAAACCCATTTGTAGGACGGCTAACATCTGTAACTACATAGAATCTTTTCAATGCAACTAGGCTATCATCCAATGCATACTCGTCTTTTAAGTGTGGTAGTTCTAAAACATCTCCGGGCATGATTTTACGGGTTAATGTGTCTACACATCCACGCAAATGAAAGTGCATCATTATATTGTCGTTGCTTAAAAATAAGCCAAACTGGCTTAAATTAAAATCTAAGTCCTGCATGGTATAGATACCACGAAGCACATATACATCGGGTTCGTAGTTTCTATCACGGTTTTCCATGAACAACACATCTTGTATACCTAATTCTGGTATAGGGGCTGTGCTATTATTAGGAGTAGTTGGAGTAGACTCTCCTGCGGCAGGATCAACAGGACCTAGGTATTTGTGTACAAAAATATCTGTACCTCCAACCTGGAATTGTTCGTTGATAATGCGATCCAGAAATCTAAAATCTGGGCCTTTTTCTGGTTTATAGAGTGATAAGCGTGGCATGGTCTTGTATTTATTGAACTATAGACTTACAATTATCTCCGTGCCATCGTATATAATTCCCTCCGGTAACTTCTTTTTCACAATGCGGACATTTATTTTTAACGCGAGTTTTTGCTCGATCTTTAATTTTTTTAAGAGTTTCTTCTGAATGCCGTTTTCCTTGATTCCATGTTCCTACTATTGAAGCAGCTTTTTTCCTTTTTTCAGATATTAATTGACGTTCTTCGTTAGTTCTAGGAATTCCCTTATTCCATGGTATTTTTCCTGTATTTGCTCTGGAGATCTTTTTCTTTGTTTCGTTTGATGTTATTACACCTTTTCTTAACGAGCCGTAACATAATCTTAATGATTCGTATGTACGCGAATTAGGAATATATCGTTCTTGTTTTGGTGACCCTTTAACAAGCATTCTCCAAAATGCTTGTTTCATTTTTATTAAATTATTACCATCAAGCATCTTAGTTAATAACCAATGGCAGATAAAGTGTTCTCTTGCTGTCAACCGAACTAGGTTTGTTTTTAAATTTGATCCACCTAATGATCTTGGAATAATATGATGTTTTTCAGAGTAACCATTTGTCAATTGTCGTTGGATACCCCTATTGATAATTTGATAATACACTCGAGTGTATTTGTTAACTAAATACATTGCTGATGCTCCTTGTAGCGTTAGAGTAGTTAGGGATTGCCGTCCCGTGAACTACAACTATTTATAATAAATATCAATTATGACCGATAACGAATTAGAACGCCAACCAGTTATAGAATATATACAGAACATGCTCGGCGACGGTCTTGTTGACGTTGAGCTAGATCCTAAGCATTACAATACCGCTATAGATCGTGCCCTAAACAAATTTAGACAACGCAGTTCTAACAGCGTTGAAGAAAGCTACGGGTTTTTAACCCTGCAAGTTGATGTAAACGAATACATTCTTCCTAAAGAAGTTATGGATGTTCGTCAGCTATTCCGTCGCAGTATCGGATCACGTAGTGGTGGAGGCGAAGGCGGAACTTTATTTGAACCGTTCAACTTAGCCTATTCCAATACTTATTTGTTAGCAAGTTCTAACATGGGCGGTTTAGCAACTTACTATTCTTTTGCAAGTTATCAAAAGCAAGTAGGTAAAATGTTTGGTAGTGATATTAATTTCACATTCAATAGAACCACTAAACTATTAACAATTATGCAACGTCCTAGAGCAGAAGAAGAACTTTTATTATGGATGTATAACTATCGTCCCGACTTCAACCTGCTTCAAGACCCTCAAGCAAGCCAGTGGTTGCGTGACTATAGTCTAGCTACCTGCAAGATTATGTTAGGTGAAGCTCGTGAAAAATTTGGAACTATTACTAGTCCACAGGGAAGCACAACACTAAACGGCCAAGCCCTTAAAGGTGAAGGCAAAGCTGAGATCGAAACACTAGAATTAGATCTTGTAAACTACAAAGACGGTGGAAGCCCACTAACTTTTGTAATTGGCTAAAAAATATTTGACAGGGTAATCTAAATGTAATAAATTATAGTATCACGTTAGGAGATGCTATGATTATAGGTTTCGTTGGATTTATTGGTTCAGGCAAAGATACTGCCGCAGATTATTTGGTTAACTTTCACGGATTCCGACGAGACTCATTTGCTAACACATTAAAAGACGCGGTTTCAGCTGTATTTGGTTGGGACCGCGTTCTACTGGAAGGGCGTACTAAAGAAGCCCGTGAATGGCGCGAGCAAGTGGATGCTTGGTGGGCAGAACGCCTGGATATGCCACACTTGACGCCACGTTGGATTCTGCAATACTGGGGTACAGAAGTTTGCCGTCATGGATTCCACGATGACATATGGATTGCCAGTTTAGAAAATAGAATCCGTAAAACCAAAGACAATATTGTTATTTCAGATGTTCGTTTTCCAAATGAGATTAAAGCGATTCATAATGCAGGAGGCATTGTTGTTCGTGTAAAACGTGGAGATGATCCTGAATGGTATGATGCCGCAGTTAGTGCAAACAAAGGCCCTGAAGGAAATTCTACATGGAGCCTAAGTAGACTCAAGTTAGAAAAGTTAGGAATCCACGCTAGCGAAACAGCATGGGTCGGTGGCAACATTGATCATATCGTAAGTAACGATGCTAGTATTGATGAACTATTTGCACAAATTAGAAATCTAATTCCTAATACATTATCTACAGAAGTGCAAGTTGCATTAGACTTAATTTAAAAATCTGGACGCAGGTCTCCCTGTTTCCATTTAACGCCTTCCTTCTGTAAGGTACGTTGACAATTGGCACATATTGTTTTAAGATTTGTGTATCTACAATTTGTTAAATTGCCGTCGATGTGAAATACATCAAATACATCCGAGTGTGCAGATTTAAACCCGCACTTGTCGCACACTGATTTTTTTACATATCCTTTCAATGCCCAGAGAGGATTCCCGTCTGTTCTATTTCTAGAACAATGATCGCATACTGATCTGTAGTAGGGCCTACCTTCCTTATAATAGTTAACAGCAACAGGTCTTTTTTGACACTTTTTACATAATTTTCTCATCTGGCCGCCCTTTTTGTGCCCTTTTCTTCTTGTATTTAACCACGCTTTTTTACCATGGATGACTAAATACAACAAAGTAAATCCACTAAGGAGTTTGAAGATGGCAACATTACAATCACCAGGCGTAAGCGTATCAGTTATAGATGAAAGTTTCTATACCCCCGCAGGCGCCGGCACCGTTCCAATGATTTTTGTAGCAACTGAGCAAGACAAAATGAATGGCTCAGGAACAGGAACAGCACAAGGTACAACAGCAGCCAACGCAGGTAAGGTTTGGGTAATTACCAGCCAACGCGATTTAGCCGATACATTTGGTACACCATATTTTGAAACAGATGCAGAAGGCAATCCCGTACACGCAGGCGAGTTAAACGAATATGGCCTACAAGCCGCATACAGCGCACTAGGTGTAAGCTCTAAAGCATATATTGTTCGTGCAGATGTAAATACCGCAGAATTAATTCCTTCTGCTTCAGTTCCTGGCGGAACACCTGTTAACGGTACATACTGGGTTAATACAGGCGATACAAAATTTGGTATCGAAGAATGGAATGCAACTTCTAGAAAGTTCACCGTAAAAACTCCACTAATTATTGATAACAACAATTTTAATAGTGACTTTGATGCCGACGGCGGTTATCCTAGCAGCCTATTTGGTTCTGTCGGAAGTTACGCTTTTGTAATAACCAGCGACAACGATTATAACTATGCACAGGGTCTTTATTATAGAGCATCCGGTGGTTGGACATACGTCGAAGACGGTTTTGACAGCGGCAAGAAAGTTCGCCTAAGTCCTCATTATGATTATCCTGACTATACTAGCACAGGTTTAAATGCCGCAACAGGTAGTATTTGGATTAAAACAACAAGCCCTGCTGGCGGTGCCAACTGGGATGTAAAAGTTTATAGCTCAACATCCGGAACATGGAATAAAGTTAATGCTCCAGTATTCACATCTACAAACGCAGCCATTGCTGGTTTAGATTCAGTAGGTGGCGGCGCAAACATTCCTTTAGGATCTGTGTTTGTCGAAGCTGATCCTGATCAAGGATATGGCGCAGATTTTAGACTACAAATTCGTTATAAATCTGCACCTACAACAATTACCGTAGCAAGTGCTGCTACTTTAAGTTCTTCTAGTGCATTTAATATTAGAGAAACATTAGCCGACGGAACATACGGATCACCGGTATCAATATCACTTGGTGGATCTGGCTCAACACCGTTAGGTCAAACAATTGCTGCCGCTATTAACAATGCTTCAGGATTGGTAAATGTTACAGCAACTTGGGATGGTACATTACATAGATTAACAATTACACACGCATTAGGCGGTGACTTTGAAATCGAACAAACTAGCCAACAACCGTTCATCACTATAGGTTTAATAGGTGACGGCAGTGTTGCCAACTTCTACACAGCACCAGGAAATTCTTCATATGATTATGTAGCGTCTAACTGGAAGCCATTAGTATACGAAGCACAAAATACTGCACCTACTACACTACCTGACGACGCACAATTATGGTTTGGTAACAATTTAGATGCAGACATCTTATATAACACCGGCCTAGTTTGGGAAGGTTATAAGACTGCATTCTCTAGCACAGACCCATTAGGTCCTACGGTAGATGCAACAATGCCGACTACACAACAAGACGGTGTAACTGCACTTGTCAACGGTGATATTTGGATTGATACATCTATGCCTGATCAATACGGCAAGAACATTTATGTTTATGACGGTAGTAATTGGATCCTACAAGATGTAACAGATCACGTTACACCTAACGGATGGGTATTTGCTGATGCACGTTGGAGTACTAACGGTGCTGACGATATGCATGTTGTTACATCAATTGCAGACTTACTAGTAAGCAATTATGTAGACCCAGATTGTCCTGATCCTCGTTTATACCCACGTGGTACACGTTTGTTCAACACTCGTCGTAGTGGCAATAACGTTAAAAAGTATCACAAAGGTTACATAGATACTACAGGTGTAAACCCACGCCAAAGCAATGCATCTATGTCAAGTTATGCTCCAGATCGTTGGGTAACTGCAAGTCCTAACGATGAGAATAATGTTGGAACATTTGGTCGTTTAGCACAACGTAGTGTAGTAGTTAAATCATTGAAAGCGATGGTAACTGCAAATACTGACATCCGTGATACAGATACATTGAACTTCAATATCATTGCTTGCCCAGGTTATCAAGAATTGATGCAAGATATGGTTGCGTTCAATACTGACATCGGATTAACAGCGATTGTGTTAGGTGATACACCATTCCGCTTACCAGCAACTGGAACTGCACTTAACAACTACGGATTTAACACAGCAAATTCCGTTGATAACAATGATATTTCTGCAGTCACATACGACACAGGTTTAGCAATGTTCTATCCAAGTGGTTATACAAATGACAACTTAGGAAACAATATTGTTGTTCCACCAAGTCACATGATGATTCGTACATTGATCAATAACGACAACAAGAGTTACTTATGGTTTGCTCCAGCAGGTACACGTCGTGGTGTTATTGACAACGTAAGTAGTGTAGGTTATGTTGATGGTCAAACAGGTGAATTTAAGACAGCTAGCCTACACCAAGGACTACGCGATGTTTTACAAACAACTGGTATTAACATCAACCCAATTGCAACACTACCAGGCGTTGGTATTGTTAACATGGGACAAAAGACACGAGCACATGCTGCTAGTGCCTTAGATAGAATTAACGTAAGTCGTTTAGTTGCATATCTACGTAGACAACTAAGTGTTCTTGCAAAACCGTTCTTGTTTGAACCAAACGATTCACAAACACGTCATGAAGTTAAAGCGGCAGTTGATTCATTGCTAACTGAGTTAGTACATCAACGTGCTTTATACGACTTCTTAGTTGTATGTGATAATTCAAACAATACACCTGCAAGAATTGATCGTAGTGAATTGTGGATCGATATCGCAATTGAGCCAGTTAAGGCTGTAGAGTTTATCTACATTCCATTACGTATATTGAACACAGGTGCTATTAAAGCACTAAGCAAATAAGGAGCATTAAATGCCAATCGCAAGTTTATCAAGATTTTCAGTTCCGCTAGATACAGACCAAAGCGCAAGTAGCCAAGGCTTGTTAATGCCAAAATTACCGTATCGCTTTAGAGTGGTGCTGGTTGACTTTGGTGTAGGCGGAGCTCCGGCAACTGAATTAACAAAACAAGTTGCTACCGTAGATCGTCCAAAACCAAGTTTTGAAGAAATCAAACTAGACGTTTATAACAGCGTAGTAAAATTAGCTGGAAAACCAAAGTTTGACGATATCAAGCTGAAGATTCGTGACGATATGACCAACTTAGTTACAAACAAAGTCGGTGAACAAATGCAGAAGCAATTTGACTTCTTCGAACAAGCCAGTGCTGCATCTGGTCTAGATTATAAGTTCACAACTTATATCGAAATATTAGATGGTGGTAACGGTGCATACGCTCCGGTTCCATTAGAAACTTTTGAATTGCAAGGATGCTGGATTAAATCAGTAGCCTACGATGGCGGTGACTATTCTAAATCTACTGAAGCACTAAACATTGAATTAACAATCTGTTATGACAATGCACTACAAACGGTTGGTATTAACGGAGGCCTAGTTGGTCTTGGTACACCAGTCGGACGTACGGTAGGTACTACAGCTATCGGTAGTTAATACAATACTAACACGATCAAGCCCGGTTTTTTCCGGGCTTTTTTTGTGGTATAAATAATAATATGAGTGATCCATTTTATAAATTTTTGTCAAGCTCGGGTGGGTATAAGAGTTACGCACACGCATCTGGTGTATACCTAGGAAATAAACTTGCTAGAGCCCCTAAACTTGGGTTCATGTATTTTGTGTCATTCACACTTAACACATCTGCAATTATAGACACTCAATGGTGGGAAAGATATAAACAAGATCTAGGATTTTTAGTTAAGAAGATAGATCTTCCTAAATTTAAAATTACCACTGAAACTTTAAACCAGTACAATAGAAAGACTAACGTACAAACAAAATTAACATACGAGCCGATTACCGTAGAATTTCACGACGACAATAGTGAAATTACAAACGGCTTATGGAAAAATTATTACAAATATTATTTTGCAGATAGTAACTATACCAGTGCAGGAGAATTTGATAATATTGCATTCGGTGATTCAAAATATGGTGTACAAGATTATGCATACGGATTAAGCAACGGAAGTCAAGATCCTTTCTTTGCCAGTATCGATATATTTGTATTACATCAAGGAAGATTTACTCAAATAAGCATTGCCAATCCTTTAATAACATCTTGGGAACACGACGATGTTGAACAGAAGGAAGGCACTAAAATAATGCAAAATAAAATGACGGTTGCCTATGACAACGTGGCATACTATCAAGGTGCTATCGAAGCTGATGATAAAGCATCAAGTTATAATGCATTTTATTACGATAATGTACCCGGCAGTATTGGGCAAGGTAATCAAAATACTGCACCTACTCTTACAGGAGTGTTTGGCGGGCAAAATGAACCATCACCCGAACCTATTCCTGCATACCCTACACCTGTACCGCCAGGTTTGAGTATGAGTCAAATGGATAAAATGGCAGCGCTATCTGCTCCTGCATATCCTACTCCGCAGCCTATCGGAGCTGGAACATTTGGATTAACTAGCCAGCGACCACCGGGATTACTTAGCGGCATAAGTCTATGGTATGGATATGGCGGTCTCCATGGTACGGGAGTAGTTAATGCAGGACCAGTTAGACTTGTATTGAAGAAATAATATGTATAATAATATCCCAGCTAGTAATACATCTAATCCTGCGGCGACAGCATATAACAATGCGTACACAAGACCGCTTCAGTTAGAAACTAATACGTACAATCTGTTAAAAGGATTCTTTGAATCAAAAGGATTTGATAAAACTGCCGCTGAAACTATTGCAGTTACATTTATCAGACAAGCAACACAGGATGGGTATAATCCATTAGATGTACTAACAACACTAAAAGGATTTGATCAATTAAAGTTAAACGATGTTATAACACAGGTGTTGAACTATAATAGATTTAAAACAAGTTATCTAGGCAACAGCACAGGCTTTGCTCCATTCACTCCAGTAGCAAGAAATATTGCAGTATGAGTTTAAAATTTGCACAGAATTTTTATAAAATAAAAAACCCAAAAAAATATATAGGGACTAAAGAACCTTATTATCGTAGCGGTTGGGAACAGACATTCATGATGTTCTGCGACAACAATCCTGCAATTTTAGAATGGGCAAGTGAACCTGTTAAAATTCCGTATCGAGATCCGTTGACTGGAAAACAGACGGTGTATGTTCCAGATTTCTTAATTAAGTACATTGATCGAAATCAAAAAAATCATGTAGAGATGATCGAGATTAAACCAGCAAAACAACAGCTATTAGAAAAAGTTGGTAAAAATCCATATGACCAAGCCCAGTATGTTAAAAATATGGCAAAGTGGGAATCAGCAAACATATGGTGCAAAAGCAGGGGAATAAAATTTCGTGTAATTAACGAGTCTGATATTTTCCATAATCCAGGTAAAAAGCGATAAGTAATATTATGACAAAAAAATTAGAAGAAGTTTTTAATTTACCTACTGAGCCTGTGATAGAACCTACCGCAGAAGATGCCGCACCGCAGCCTATTATTAATCTAGAAGAAAAGCTAGAAGAGTTTGATAAAATTGCTGCCGCATTGCCCCGAGTAAAAGGACTAGGTGATATGGCAGACGGAGAACTCGATGCCTTGGCAGACAAAGCAGAAAAAGCCTATGACGACCTAATGGATCTAGGTATGAATGTAGAAGCACGATATGGTGCTAGAATGTTCGAAGTAGCCGCACAAATGATGAATGCCGCTATTGTTGCTAAAACTAATAAAATTGATAAGAAACTAAAGATGGTTGATTTACAATTGAAAAAGTTAGCAATAGACAAAAAACACGGGAACGAAGGCGCTAACGAAACCGTAGAAGGCGAAGGATATATACTTACAGACCGTAATAGCATCCTAGAAAAACTTAAGAATTTGAATAAATAAAACACTATGAAATCATTCAAAGAACACCTATCAGAATCTATTGCTTCTAAGAAACACGAGTTTCGCGTTAAAGTCGCTGGAACTTTTTCTAAAGAGCAAGAAGAAAAATTAAAGACCATGCTTGAGCGTTATCAAGTAGATGCGTTTAAAAAGGTAGGTACTACACCTATCCAAGCACTTCCGTTAGACTTTCCACAAGTTAGAAATTGTGAAGTTAACATTTACGAAGTTACACTTGATTATCCTACTACTCAACAAGAGCTTACAGAATATATCAGTAGTGGTTTAGGAATCAATAAACAAAACTTAGCAGTTCGCCGTCCAGGTGAACCAAGTGAAGAATACCAACATGATGAGCCAAAGCGTGAAGGCGCTCTTTTAAATGATCCAGATTATAAAGAAGCAGGTAGTCCTAAATTTGAAGACTACTATGGCACAAAATATAATACCGCGTTTGTTAAAGAACTAAACGATCTATTAAAACTAGAACGTAAGGCACGTGGAGAAGTAATTCCTACAGAAGGTGCCGCAAAATTTAATACTGATACTACAGACACTCAAGAAAGTCTATTAAAGTTTCAGGCACAGGACCTAAGGAAATAATTATGCAAATGATCGATGTAATGAAGCGTTTAGCAGAACTAGATGCTAAAAACCCGCAAGTGGTTAAAGAAAATACCAATGTAGCAGAATGCGGCCCAATGGGCATGATGGGCGGTATGCCTGGAATCCACACTCCTGCAAGCATTAACATGACAGCAGATAGTGGTAGCGAACTAACAGGAATGTTACGTGACATCATGCAACTTGCTGGTGTTCATAAAGTTGAACCAGAACATTTAGGTGTTGAACACGAACCTATGCAACTAATGCCAGAACCTGGTGTTGCAGTTGGTCCAGCTATTGCAGAGCCAATGGGCGGTGCTGACGATATGCGTTCTGTATTAGATAAACTAAATCCAGAACCAGCCGGTGACGACGCTGGTGATGAAACTGGTGACGAAGCTGGCGGAGAAGAAATTGGTCCGTTCCAAGGCGATGACGAAGGTCCTCAAACTGGTGACGAAGAAGGTGAAGAAGAGGATGATGAGGAAGAGGAAGAAACTGATGAAGGTCAGTATGACAACACTCCTGCAGATCCTAATAAAGCAAATCCATTTGACTCTAACGAATTTGCCAATCATGAAAATCCATCCGGTGGTGGTGAAACTAGCAATGGAGAAAAACGCCAAAGCAATCTTCCAACTGCTACATTTGAAGCATTGATGAAAGAGTACAAACAATTCATCGGTGAAGATGAAGAAGAAACCGACGAAGGCATTATGGACAAAGCCAAAGCGTTTGGTAAAAAAGTTCTAGATAAAGTTGGACACGGCGACGACGAAGAAATGATCAAGGACCTACAGAAGAAAGCTGGTGTTCCTCAAACTGGTAAAAAGCCAGAGAAAGCCAACGAAAGTATGGATGACATTTTAAAATTAGCAGGTTTAAAGTAATTTAACCCTTAACCAAAATAGCCCCCGATGGGGCTATTTTTTTCAGTAAATAAAGATATGGCAGCAGATAATAAACTAATTAAGACAGCACACACTACTCAGAAGTTTACTGAGGAAGATATTGCAAACTTATTAAAGTGTCAAGATCCAGTAACTGGTTCTGAATTTTTTCTTGACAATTACTTCTTTATTCAACACCCTACACAGGGTAAGATACAATATCAAGCGTTTGAATACCAACGTGAGCTATTAAAGAGCTACAACGGGCATAGATTCAGCGTTAATATGCTTGGGCGCCAGATGGGTAAGACCACAACAGCCGTAGGCTATTTGCTATGGTATGCTATGTTCGTACCTGATAGCACAATCCTTATCTCGGCGCACAAATACACAGGTGCTCAGGAAATTATGCAACGTCTACGTTACGCATATGAAACCTGCCCTGACTGGATACGTGCAGGTGTTACAAGTTATAACAAACAAAGTATTGAATTCGATAACGGTTCACGTATTGTAGCGCAGACAACTACAGAAACAACAGGTCGTGGTATGTCTGTATCTTTACTATATTGTGACGAGTTTGCCTACGTTGAACCCAACATTGCTGTCGAATTCTGGACATCTATTTCGCCTACACTAGCAACTGGTGGTAAAGCGATTATCACATCAACTCCTAACTCAGACGAAGATCAGTTTGCCTTAATCTGGAAAGAAGCAAACAAGCGCCTTGACGAGTTCGGTAACACAACAGAACTAGGTAAGAACGGTTTTTATCCTTACATGGCTGTTTGGAGTCAACATCCTGATCGTGACGAAGTGTGGGCTAACGAAGAACGTAGTCGTGTTGGCGAAGAACGATTCCGTCGTGAACACGAATGTGAATTCTTAGTCTTTGACGAAACTCTAATTAGCAGTATTAAATTAGCAGGTATGGAGGGCAAAGAACCTATTATTAAAATGGGTCAATGCCGCTGGTATAAAAAGATCAACCCTAAAAATACATACCTAGTTGCACTAGATCCTAGCTTAGGTACAGGTGGAGACCCTGCAGGTATTCAAATCCTTGAACTTCCTAGTTTTAATCAAGTAGGAGAGTGGCATCACAACCTAACACAAATTCAAGGACAGGCTAGAATATTACGAGATATCTGTCAGTATATTTCTGATGAATGTAGTAAAAAAGGTGTAACGCCTAGTATCTATTACAGCGTAGAAAATAACGCAGTTGGTGAAGCAGCATTAGTTGCTATCAACGAAATAGGTGAAGAAAGTATTCCAGGACTATTCTTAAGCGAACCTATACGTAAAGGGCATGTTCGTAGATATCGTAAAGGATTCTATACAACACATGCGGCTAAAATCTCAGCTTGTGCTAAATTAAAACACTTGATCGAAAGCAATAGATTAGAAATTAATTCTAAAGCATTGATATCAGAACTCAAAGCCTATATTGCAAAAGGCTTAGGATTTGAAGCAAAAACTGGACAACATGACGACTTAGTTAGTTCTATGTTATTAGCAGTACGCATGGCTATGGTGTTACAAGACTGGGATCCGGCAGTTTACGACAAAATGCGAGAAGAGCGAGAAGACGAATGGGTCATGCCCTTGCCTGTTTATGTTAGCTCATTTTAACTAAATATACACATGAAAGCAATCCAAATAATCAGTCAAGACCTATTCGACAAAGTTCGCAGCCGTTTCAGTAATTTAGAAATGGGTGACGAAACTGGCGCAGTAACTATTGATCCTGCAGAAGCACGTTTCTTTGATTTTGATTTTGTACATGAGGATGTAAATCTTGGTCGTGTTAGTATCAGCTTAAATGAACTAGGAAGTTTAAAAGTTTATTACAGCCAAGGCATTACAGAAAATCAAGATGATCCTGCAAAGAAAACTTGGTATAGTTTCCTAAGAGAAATGCGTTTCTTTGCTATGCGTAGACTACTACGTTTTGATACACGTGACATTGCTAAAACAAATCTTGATAAGAATGATTTTCAGCACCTTGCTACTACGCAAGGCACTAAGGAAGAACCCGAAATGAATACAATGAACGAATCCAGATGGAATCACAAAAGTACTAAAAAGACTAGCCGTGCTGTAAAAGGACAAACAGAAGTTATTGTTCGCCATAGCCAAGCAGTTGACGAAATGTATCCAGGCGCACGTAGCCAACGTAAAAACATCAAGGCAATTTTTATTCAAAACAAAGACGGCGAACGTTTCAAGTATCCTTTTATACATCCGGCAGGTGCGTTCGCAATGGCACAACACGTTGATCATGGCGGTGCACCACATGATCCAGCAGGCAAAGCAATTATCAAAATGAGCGAACAAATTGCTCAACTACAAGAATTTCAACGTAAAATAAGTCGCTCTACTCTTCACGACGACGCAACAGGAATTACAGAACGTGCCATAGGCCGATTACAAGAATTAAAAGCAAGAGTAGAAGCATTAGGCAAACGTCACCATTATGAAGCATGGGTTGCTGAAATGACCGGTCAACCAGAAGCCGGTGACGATATTATGGAACTAGATGCTGTTACTATGGAGCAGTATAAACAAGCATTTACACAAACAAGTTTTCAAGAAGAACTGGCAGGTTACTTCCCACTACTTCACACAATTATGAGTGAAACAAATACAATAGATCTTGAATCTTATGTAAAAGAAGAAAGTGATATTTGTCCAGATTGCAAAGAAGATCCTTGTGTATGTGACAATCATGCAAAGAAAGAAAGTGCATTTGAAGAATTTGAAAATTGGGCAGAAGCTGTTGAACAAGGTAAATTAACCGACGACGAAATCGAAGCATTGAAGCAAGCGTTGGCAGCATTACCACAAGGTCCCGATGGTCCAGAATTAGAACTAGGACCAAACGGTGACACAGCATGGCAATTCTTTAGTGGACTAGGTTTAGACGATGGCGACTTAGAGAAGAAACTAGAAGCCGCTGCCGAACTAGATCCAGAAACTGATCCAGTAGAAGTTATGGCATTATGGGCAAAAGATCATTATCCAGAACTATTAGTGGCATTGGGCATCAGCGGTGAGGAACAACCACCTGCCGAAGCGCCACCTGCTCCTGAACAACCAACTGCCGAAAATGAAGAAAACAAAGGGCGTGAGCAAATGATGCCAACACGCGAAGGCATTGTTAAAGAAGTTGCTAAAATTGTTAAGAGTTTTTATAATGCAGACAATCCAGAAGTTGGTCCATTCCGTGGCGGCGAAGGCATTGCTCTTGATTGCAAAAAGAAAATTGCAGAGAAGTTTGGAGATCAAGCCGGTACATTTGCAGAAGAAATGGCTGGTAAATTCATCGAAAAACTAACACAAGAATGGCAACAAAAACACGGACACGTTGCCAACGGTCACGGTGATGATGGGCTGGCACGTTTAAAAGAACTTGTTGGTAATATCAAAACTAAGGTAGAAGGTATCGGCGACCGTGGTAACGGCGGTGCAGACTTTAACAACAACATTATGTCTGCAGAAGAAAGTATTTTACCAGAAATGGCTGAAATCTTAAAGTTATCCGGATTGGCAAAATAAACCACATTATTGCAGCCTTTTAGGTTGCAGGTATAAATAAAAGTGCGTATAGTTATCTATATGCACTTTTTCTTTTTAGTCAGTTGGCTTTAAAGGAATGGCACATAAAATTATTATTAAGGAAAATCATTATGGCAACTTTAGCAGAAATTCGCGCAAAACTTCAAGCATCATCTCAACAAAACACCGGTAGCGCAGGCGGTGGAGACAACGCAATTTACCCTCACTGGAACATGCCAGAAGGTTCAACTACAACGGTTCGATTCCTTCCTGATGCAGACCCAAACAACACTTTTTTCTGGATTGAACGTGCAATGATCAAATTGCCTTTCGCCGGTGTCAAAGGTGAAACAAACTCTAAACCAGTTACCGTACAAGTCCCTTGTATGGAAATGTGGGGTGAGACATGCCCAATTCTAACAGAAGTTCGTCCATGGTTCAAAGATAAATCTTTAGAAGACATGGGTCGTAAGTACTGGAAGAAGAAGTCTTACTTGTTCCAAGGTTTTGTTGGTGACAGCAAACTACAAGAAGACAAAACACCAGAAAATCCAATCCGTCGATTCATCATCGGCAGTCAGATTTTCAACATCGTCAAGAACGCCTTGATGGATAGTGAAATTGAAGAATTGCCAACAGACTATGTTCGTGGTTTGGACTTCAAAATTGCTAAAACATCTAAAGGTGGCTATGCTGACTATTCTACATCAACTTGGGCTCGTCGTGAACGTGCTTTGAGCGATGCAGAAAATGCGGCAATCGCACAGCATGGATTGTTTGATTTGAAGAGCTTCTTGCCTAAGAAGCCAGGTGATGTTGAACTCAAAGTCATGAAAGAAATGTTCGAAGCGTCAGTTGACGGCGAGGCATTTGACATGGATCGTTGGGGTCAATATTTCAAACCAGACGGTATGAAGGGTAACTTCAACGGCAATGCTCCAACACAGGCAAGTACACCAACTCCGGCAGCTCGTCCAGCACCAGCAGCCGCACCAGTTGATGAAGACGACGCCCCTTTTGAGACAGCGGCTCCTGCCGCAGAACCAGCAGCCGCTCCGGCAGCAACAGGTGACGCAGGATCTCGTGCCGCAGACATCATTGCGATGATCCGTAATCGTCAAAAGCAATAATTAGGAGTTGAGCATGGCAAAATCCTTTGATATTTCAAAGTTTCGTAAATCTATCACCAAGTCTATCGACGGCTTAGGTATTGGGTTTAACGATCCTACAGACTGGATATCAACAGGTAACTATGCTTTGAATTATCTTATCAGCGGTGACTTCTACAAAGGAGTTCCGCTGGGTAAGGTAACCGTGTTTGCTGGTGAATCTGGTGCAGGTAAATCATATATTTGCTCCGGAAACATCATTAAGGCAGCACAGGAACAAGGCATCTATGTTATTTTAGTTGATTCCGAAAACGCTCTTGATCAGAAGTGGCTTGAAGACCTCGGTGTCGATACAAGCGATGAAAAACTTCTAAAACTCAACATGGCTATGATTGACGATGTGGCAAAAACCATTTCCGAATTCATGAAAGAGTACAAAGTTATGCCCGAGGAAAGCCGTCCTAAGGTATTGTTTGTAATTGACTCTTTAGGTATGTTGTTGACTCCAACTGATGTGAATCAGTTCGAAGCAGGTGAGATGAAAGGTGACATGGGCCGTAAGCCTAAAGCACTTACATCACTTGTTCGTAATTGTGTAAACATGTTTGGTTCTTGGAATGTAGGGTTAGTTGCTACTAATCACACATACGCAAGCCAAGATATGTTTGACCCTGATGACAAAATTAGCGGTGGACAAGGTTTCATTTATGCAAGCTCTATTGTTGTTGCTATGCGTAAGTTGAAATTGAAAACAGATGCAGACGGTAACAAAACTTCCGAAGTGCATGGTATTCGTAGTGCTTGTAAGATTATGAAAACACGTTATGCAAAACCTTTTGAGTCAGTACAAGTTGAAATTCCATATTCAACAGGTATGAGCCCACATAGCGGTTTAGTTGATTTGTTTGAAGCCAAAGGTATGTTGAAGAAAGAAGGCAATAGTCTTGTTTACACAACAGCTGACGGTGAAATTATCAAGCAATTCCGTAAAGCATGGGAACGTAACGAAAAAGATGGTTTAAATATCATCATGACAGATATTTCTAAAAATGGTATGGCTGTCGAAACTCCGGCAGTAGCTGAGACTGAGGAAGAATAATGGAAGAAGATCTAATCATTGAAATTTGGGATGTTTTTAAAGAATATATCCCTGATAAAAATAAAGAAACGGCAGCTTCTCATTTCATTGATATGCTTATTGGTAAAGATGTTGAGCCAAGTGTTATTAAAGGGTTATCTGGATATGACACTCATCTCGACGAAGCCATCGAATTGGCATTTGCCGACGACATAGAAGATGAATTGGAAGATGATGATTGGGATTACAACGAAGACGAGGATTAATCCATGTCTTGGTATGCTAAAGTCTCGAAGGACATAGCACATCTCCCAGGTTGTTTAGATTATTTTTACAACGAGATCGAAGAAGCAAAAAAAGAGGTCAAAATCTACGGAAACGTGGAGAAGGCCTCTGCTTCTTTACCGGGTATTGTTGAACATAGGTTTAATCAACTTCAGGAAATCGAAGCTGTCCTCGAATATCTTAACATCGAGTTAAGAAGAATTAAATCCAAAGCATTTCGTAAGTATCTCGAAAGCTATCAACGTGCTCTCAGTTCAAGAGATGCTGAAAAATTTGCTGAAGGTGAAGCAGATGTAGTTGATATGGAAAAAATTATCAATGAATTTGCTATGTTGCGTAACCAATGGCTGGGCATTGTTAAAGGACTTGATATCAAGCAATGGCAATTAGGTAATATTATTAAATTGAGAGCCGCAGGGCTTGAAGATATTAGTCTATGAGTGTATAATAGTACTATGAACATTGAAGATTTGATGATTGCACTGATTTATTCCAACATTAAGAAGAATGATTGGGATACTAAACTTGGTTATAGCTTTTATGACCAAATTAGCCGTGGGTCCGGTTTCACAGAAAAACAAAGTAACCTGGCAATTAAAATTCTTAGCCGGCATCATATGGCACTGAGTGTGGCTCTTAACAAAAATATTGCTCCATTCCTCGAAAATCCGGTATTTCGACTACCTATACGTAAAATTAGTGAATCAAAACAATTAAGCGTAGTGGAGCATTCTCAGCATGGCAGAGTGATTAAGGCAATATTTCCTTACAATGAGAAAACGGTTGAGAATATTAGAAAAAATCGAGACTCAATAGGATCAGCAGTTTGGGACAAAGAGGAAAAATGTTGGTTTTTTGCCCTAAACGAAGAAAGCATCAAATTTTTGAGAGATTTAGATAATTTCGGAACAGACGAAATGTTTCAAAATTATGTTTCTCAAATAAAATCAATTGAAGACGAGTTAGAAAATCATATACCAATGTTGGTAATTGAAGACGGTATGCCAAAATTGAAAAATTGTGCCTCATCAGTGCCTATCCTTGAAACAACTGATATTTTGACCTCAATTTTTGAGGCAAGAAAACGTGGAATTTTTACATGGGACGACACTATCTCTAATTTTTTAGATAGCGACGAAGTTGATCCTCTCACAAGAGATTTCTTAAAAGCCGATCCCAGTAAGGAAACAGGGCTGGATAAGGATTTACACCAAATTTCTGAATTTTCCGCCATTGTCAAGCACCTACTGCCTATACTGGTTGTAATCCCCGGTGGTAACGAATTAGAGACAATGAAAATTTCTTGCGAATTTTTGACCAATTTAGGAATTGCCAACGACGAGATGAGTGTGCTGTTTAGACTGCCTTCTACTACCCATGAAAATTTCAATAATTTTGTGAAATTTAATGAATTGAATTCACCAATTTCTGAAAAAACTAAAGTAGTCTTCGTCAGTAGCAAAATGCCTAAGCCTGTGTTAAAATCTAAAATTAAATTTCATAGTTCATTGAATTTAGGTTACAGCAACGTGCATTACACTATGAGAAATTTCTTGAAAAATCAGGAAAATTCACTGATTTATACAAAAGAAAAAGAAATAAGGAATATTAAGTTTGGGTTCATGTAAAATTATCATTAAGGATGAGGTGAATGTTAAGATAGAAAATTTAGATCTTGACACACGCAAAGCCTTGGTTAAAAAGTTTAAGTACGAAGACCCGACTGCCCGCTTCAGACCAGCCTATAAATTAGGTCGTTGGGATGGATCAGTTAGTTTCTTCGGTCTCGGCGGTACTACCTATCTAAGTATGTTACCACAAGTGTTAGAATTTCTTGAGATGAGAAATTTCTACATTGAATTGGAAGATAATCGAGTTCCTGTGAACTTAGATTTTGAACAAATTTCTGAGGATTTTTGGGGTGAAAAAACGTGGCCTGTAGGACATCGATTTGCTGGTGAATATATTAGGTTGCGTGATGACCAAGTTGAAGTTATCAATAAATTTTTAGAAAATCCTCAATGTATTCAAGAAATTGCCACAGGATTTGGTAAGACAATTACAACTGCAACATTGGCAAAAATTTGTGAAAAATATGGTCGGACCGTATGTATTGTTCCTAACAAAAGTCTTGTTGAACAGACAGAAGAAGACTTTATTAACTGCGGATTAGATGTCGGTGTTTACTATGGAGATAGAAAAAATCTCGATAAAACACACACTATTTGTACTTGGCAAAGTCTCAATATTTTAGACAAAAATTCCAAAGATATTGGCGAAGAAGAACTGCTAACTTTGGCAGAATTATTGGACGGTGTTCAATGTGTTATGGTTGACGAAGTCCATATGGCTAAGGCAGAAGTGCTAAAGAATTTGTTAACAAGAAATTTATCTAACGCACCTATTCGTTGGGGATTAACTGGAACCGTACCTAAGGCAGATCATGAATTTCAAAGCATTCGGGCAAGTTTAGGAGAAGTTGTTCACCGTGTTAAGGCACATGAATTACAGGAAAAAGGCATCCTAAGCGATTGTCATGTTAACATCGTTCAGACTGCCGAATGGAAAGAATTTAGCGGGTACCCCGAAGAGTTAAAATTCCTGGTCACTGATAAAGATCGAATGACCTATATTGGTAATTTAATTAACGGTATTGCAGAAACAGGTAACACATTGGTTTTAGTTGATAGAATTGAATGTGGACAATTTTTACAAACACAATTAACAGACTCTGTATTCATATCAGGTTCTGTAAAGACAAAAGACAGAAAGACAGAATATGACGAAGTTAAAACTGCTGACAACAAGATTATTGTGGCGACTTACGGTGTGGCCGCTGTGGGTATTAATGTGCCCCGCATTTTTAATCTGGTTATGGTTGAGCCCGGAAAGAGCTTTACAAGGGTTATACAGAGCATTGGGCGCGGCATTCGAAAAGCAGACGACAAAGACTTTGTACAAATTTGGGACCTCACGGCATCTACAAAATACGCGAAGAGGCATCTTACAGAACGTAAGAAGTTCTATAAAGAAGCGAAGTATCCATTCACAATTGAAAAAGTAAAATATATATAATGCAAATTTTAACCTTAGAAAATAAAACGTTTTATCTTAACGATCTTCCAGAGGAAATTGAAGAAGATTTGCGATTCTCTGTTTTAGACAATAGCGATAGTTCTAACCCGGATCATTTCTTTATTCCTTTAATCTTTTTAGAATCGTTTACTGGACCAGCTGTGGTACTAAAAATTGGACCACACGAACTCACTATGCCACTTGATTGGTGTACAATTGTCGGAGACCCGGAAGGTCCTGATATGGAAATACTACCGTTGACAAGCCTTAATGATAGAGGATTTAGAACATTTTGTTTTAATCCCATTAGTGGCTTTAGACCAGAGTTTTTAGATATTGACATCGTAGATGTCTACCAAGATGTTAAATGGTATTTCCCTAAAATGAAGCCGGGTCAATTACTTTGTACACCACTTCATGCTGGTCCTGAACCTCTATGTGCATACTTTGTCAAAGAAGTTAGCCGACAAAGTGAATTGGTGGATTATACTAAGTGTTGGTAATATGGGATCGTTAACTCCTGGCACAACCTATGTCTATGAGCATGTCGATGGCGTTACATACGCTCGTGAATCTGGCGCACCTGTTAACACACGAGTAGAGATAGGTCGCACTATAGAGCGTACAGCATTTGATAGAGAACTTAGAGAAACGTTGATCTGGAAGGATATACATCTTGCCGCAAAGACCAATCCTACTTTACAAGCTGCCATAGATCGTGTTAAAATTATATATCACTTGAGTAAAAGAAATGGCAACAGCGAAACTTGATATTAAACGTGAACTAAATGGCGTAGATCGTAAACAATATGATTTCTACGATAATCTCACAGATGAAGAAAAGAAAGCATTTAGTCCATATATACTAATGCGTTATACCAGCAACGTACAAGGTGATAGAGATATTCAAGAATGGTTTCTTGAAATGACAAATGAATGTGTCAATAAGAATCATTGGGATCTAAGCAAGAACCATAAAGCATTATTGTGGAAGTTATTTGCTGCTACAGGTGCAGGAGTAAACTGCTACCATCCTTATTTGGCAGCAGGTAAAAAAGAAAAAGCAAACAAGATAGAAAAATTATTAGCAGAACTATATCCAGCAATGAAGATGGAAGATATTAAAATAATGGCTTCTATGATGGATAAATCAGACAAAGAAGAATTGTTTGACAAGATGGGGTTTGATAAGAAACAACGGAAAGAATACGAGTGATAGCATTAGTGGATCAACCTTATAAATGTGTACATTGTAATAAGAGCTTCATGCAGGAGAAGACTCTTGTTGCTCATATGTGTGAGCGCAAACGCCGGGCTTTACAAAAAAACGAGAAGCGTGTTCAAGCAGGTTACATGGCGTTTAATCGTTGGTGGCAACTTGCACAAAATGCTAAAAAATTAAAAACATACGACGAATTCTGTGACACATCTTACTACAATGCATTTGTTAAATTTGGTAGTTTTGTCAACAATGTTAATCCTATCTATCCTGAGAAGTTTATAGACTACGTTATCAAAAGTGGTGTCAAATTAGACCATTGGTGTAGGGATGAATTGTATGATCAATATTTGGTTGAGATGTTAAAAGTCGAACCTGTTGAAAGCGCAGTCCAAAGGTCTTTACAAACAATGATGGAATGGGGAGAAGAGCATCGTGCAGAATTTGCACATTACTTCAACTATGTAAGTCTCAACAAAGCAGTATACGATATCAAAAACGGCATGATCAGTCCGTGGGTTATTTTAAATACCGTATCCGGAAAAGAAATGGTACAAAAAATGAGCGATGAACAATTAAATATGATTTCAACATCGTTCGATGTACCTTTTTGGCTTCGTAAATTTAAAGAAATTCCTGCCGACGTCGCTCTGGTAAAAGAGATATGCCGGGAAGTTGGCATAAAATGAATCCGAATATAAAAAAAGAATTTGAAGAACAATTTGGGGCAAGAGTTGAACCTGGGCATCGAACATTTCGTCGTCCGATAGCGGTGCCTAATTGGTCTGCCTATAATATAGGTGATATGAACATGAGTACAGAAATTATTCCGTCGTTGACTATTCATATAAGTGAAGAAGAATTTGAACATATGACACAATACATGCCGGGTAGAATAATTAGAGAAAGAAACATGAGAGAAGATATTCCTGCACTGAAGAAAGCATGGGATAACTATCAATTATTACTAAAATTGTGTAGTGGAGATTATTACTGATGAACATAGTAAAAGAAGGAAGTTGTTGGTGGGGCGGCGACTCTAAAAAATTTATAGTTCTTGCTGTTATAGAACAAGAAGGAAATACTTGGGTGCATTACCGTGACGATGGTAACGAATCACCTAAAGAATATAGTTGTTATCTAGAAAGTTTTCTAAGTAGATTTATTGAGGTACCAAAATGACAAGATTAACTGGTTACGTTGAAAAAGGTTGGGGACACGAATATATTTTTGCCACCAATGACAAGTATTGCGGAAAAATAATGAAGTTTAATAAAGACGCAAAATTTAGTATGCATTTTCACTCAGAGAAAGATGAGACATGGTTTGTATTGAGTGGTAAATTTATTGTTAAATGGATTGATACCGTAACAGCTGACCACTACGAACAAGAATTAAACGTAAACGACACGTGGCACAACCCTCCATTTTTCCCTCATCAGGTTATTTGTGTAGAAGAAGGTGCCCTTATCGAAGTTAGTACTCCCGATAGTATAGCAGACAATTATCGAGTTGCTAAGGGAGATAGTCAAAAGTGAAAATATTAATCACAGGGTATAAAGGATTTATCGGGCAGAATCTAACAGAATTCTTAAAAGATCACGAGCTTTCTTTTTACGAACCTGGAGATGATTTACCCTTGGTAAATGGACTAGATTGGGTAATTCACCTAGGGGCATTGACATCTACAACTGAAAAAAATGTAGGACTAGTGTTAGATCACAATTACGATTTTAGTAGATGGTTAGTAAATGAATGTCTAAAACATAAAGTTAACTTTCAATATTCTAGCTCTGCAAGTGTGTATGGACAAAGTAAAAATTTCAACGAAAGTGCTCCTGTAAACCCACAAAGCCCTTACGCATGGAGTAAGTACCTCTTTGATAGATATATTACAAATTTAGCAGGTGGTTGGCCTATTAAAGTGCAAGGCTTTAGGTACTTCAACGTGTACGGACCTTACGAAGATCATAAAGGCGACCAAGCAAGTCCTTATTATAAATTTGAGAAACAGGCCAAAGAAAATGGTGTTATAAAGTTATTCGAAGGCAGTGATAAATTTTTTAGAGACTTTGTTCCAGTTGAAACCGTTTGTAAAATACACAAACATTTTTTAAGTGTTCCTGATACAGGTATCTGGAATGTGGGAACTGGTATAGCTACATCTTTTGAAAGTGTAGCACGTTCGATAGCTGATAAGTATTCAGCACGTATAGAATATATTCCAATGCCGGAAAGTTTAAAAGGTCAGTATCAAGAATACACCTGCGCCGATGTAACTTTATTAAAGACCTACTATAATATATGAAAATATTTGTCAACGGAACTTTTGATATTTTACATCGTGGGCATCTTGAAATGCTCGAGTATGCAAAAAGCCTCGGTGTTTATTTGTTAGTTGCTATTGACACAGACAGAAGAGTACAAGAGTTAAAAGGTCTGACTCGGCCTATCAACAATCAATACGATAGGCAGTTTTTTTTAAAAAAATTAAGATCAGTTGACGATGTTTGGTTTTTTAATAGCGAAGAAGAATTAGAATATATCTTAGAATCCTATAGACCCGATATCATGGTTAAAGGTAGTGACTACAGAGATAAGCCTATTGTAGGATCTCAATATTGTAAAGAAATAAAATTTTATGAGCACACAGGACATTCTACAACGGGACTCATTCAACGTATTACTAATAGGTGATAGTTGTATCGACGAGTATAAAATTGGAACCATTGATAGGTTAAGTCCTGAAGCCCCAGTACCTGTAATTAAAATTGTCGAAACAGAAGTTGTGCCAGGAATGGCATCTAACGTCAAAAAGAACTTCGAAAATCTCGGCGTATATGTAGACTTTATAACAAACACTGAAGAAATTAAAAAGACTCGCTATATAGACAAACGTTCTGGTCAGCACATGTTGCGAGTCGATAGCGAACCTAAAATTACTTCTTGGAATGAACAGACCCCGGCACCGTTTGATCAGTATGATGTAGTTGTTGTCAGCGACTACAACAAAGGTTTCTTAACCTATGAGAATATAGAACATATTCTTAAATCGGTTAAGTGTCCAGTATTCATTGATACTAAGAAAACACAACTAGCCGACATAAGTGCCGGACATGCCTACTTTAAAATTAACGAGCTCGAATCAAAGAACGCTAGAAGTATTCCGAGCAATCTGATTATAACTATGGGCGACAGAGGTGCATACTATAATGGACAAATATTTACAACTACCCCTGTAGAAGTTACCGATGTTTGCGGCTGCGGAGATACTTTTTTGGCTGCATTGGCCGTCCAATATCTATATACAAAAAGCATAGAAAAAAGTATAATGTTTGCTAATGCCGCGGCGGGAATTACCGTAAAACATAGAGGAAACTATGCACCGTCATATGACGAAATTAGGAAATTAAAATGATACTAGAAAAAGCCGACAACGTAAACCCAGATACATATTGCTACGAAACCTCAATCCAATTCAGTGAGGATTTTTGTAAAAGATTGTTAGCTGACATTTTAAAAGATCCAAGTTTTCTTATGCAACGTAAAAAATATTTGGATCCTACTAAGCACCTTGATGAGATTTTTGAAAAATTAAACTTTTTTGAAAAAAAGCAATTCATGAGAAGGATGCATCAGTACCAAGAGAAATACAAAGATAAAACTTTAATTGATTTTACACAATACTTTATTCCTCCCGATCTTGAAGAAGAATTTAATAGCCTTGTGCCACAATGGCTAAAGGATATTGCACCCGGCGAACCTAGAGTAGGTGTGCAACTTAGCTCGGGCGGAGATTATCTACTTCCTCATAAAGGACATCAACGACAAAGTTCGTTGTTTATGTTGCTACAAGGCAACGGAGAAGAAACACATTGGTATCGAGAAACGGGAGAGTTTGAAGTTTATGATTTCTTTCGTGTGCCCGATCTAAACAATATCGAAACAATTGTAAGAGCGCAACTACAACCATTTAAATGGACATTGTTTAATCACAAGGCGTGGCATAGCGTCCATAACTTTACACCAAGAGGTCTGCGTATTAATATTGGAATAGATTTCGATAGCGTTCCAGCTGAAGAATTGCTTAAAATAGTAAAAGAACACGAGAGTAAATAATGCCCGATATTGACATCGACTTTGCGGATAGAACAAAGATTTTGGACATCATAAAACATGTTCCTGCCACTATTTTGGAAAAAGGTGTCAACAAGAAACATAACACAGGCGTTTATAGTAGTAGTATCCCTGTAAATCCTCTAACAGGTAATGCAAGTATAGATTACAGAGAAGCGGAAGACCGTGGATACTTTAAGATAGATTTTTTGAACGTGGGCATTTACAAAGATGTCCAAAGTGAAGAACATCTAACTCGACTACTTAACCAGGAACCGTTATGGGATCTATTATTGGAAGACGAATTCACGAACAACCTGTTTCACGTGAATGGACATGGGATGATCTTAAGGCAGATGAAGCCAAAAAGTATCGAGGAATTAGCCGCTGTGTTGGCAGTGATTCGCCCGGCAAAGCGATACTTGATTGGGCAAGATTGGTCCGTTGTGAAGAACGAAGTTTGGCAGAAACCCGCCGGAGATGAGTATTATTTTAAGAAGGCCCATGCAATAGCCTATGCGGCTGCTATTGTGGTGCAGATGAATCTTATCTGCGAAGGAATTAGTTCCGAGTAGTTCTCGGACTACGAACTAATTGTATCAGTTTTCTTTTAATACGTTTTTCGGCAATTTCGCTTAAATTGACCGTAGGACCGAATACTAGTTCTATATCCTTGCTGTTGAATGTCTTTATTGCATACCTAAATAATTGCATTTCTTTCTTAAGGAAAATGTTGATAGGTATCTTTCTGTTACTTTCCCACCACCAAACTTCGCCCATTTCTAAGAAGATTTTACGTTCTTCTTCCGTTTTAATTTTAGAAATGTCGTATATACTGGTAACGAAATTATCTAGGTTGATAATAATACCTACGTATTCTGTATCGTTGCTTTTGACGCATGATACAAAAGGATAGTTAGATTGGAAAGCACTGGGTGAAATCATTATTCAATAAATAGTCAATATGCAAAATTTACCAATCTATTTATATTCTAATACACTCGACGTTATATTAGATTTGGACCCAACCGTTAGAGGAGTCAACCGAGTTATGTATCAACGCGACTTAAAAATACAAAAAGGTATTAAAAATAAAGTCCGCATTCAGTTTAAGAATAGCGATCAAAAACGTATTCCTATCAGTCAAAGTGATGTATACGTATTTTCTTTGTTTGATGCAACTAGCCAACGTCTGCTATTAGAAAAGCAACTGACTATCCTAGATGACGGAACAACTCTTGCAACTAGAGGTTTGGCAGAGCTTGCACTATCCGAAAGCGACACTATGGACTTAGATGTTAGCAATTACCAGTTCAGTGTGAAATATTTAGATCCAACTGATGGTACATATTTGCCCGCATATAGCAATACCTACTATGGTGTTCCTGGATTCTTAACCGTTGCCCAAGATGTTTATCCTGTATTACAACCTAGCCAAGAAGTAGTAGCATTTGAAAGAGTATACAACGACAGCACTAGATTATACGAGCATAGAAGCGGAAACATTTATGCTTACCCGGAATACAACAGCAACACAGCATTACATACCGCAGCCGCTTATATGACAAATTTTAACGGCACAATCAAAATTGAAGGCACATTGTATAATACTCCTGCAACCTTCAATCGATATGTAACCATTACCACTCAACACTACACCAATTTTACCGGAATAGATTATTTCAACTTTAACGGTATTTTTAGTTATGTCCGTTTCACATACATACCAGATACAGCTCCCGGAGGATTTAATAATGACGATCCTTCCTTCTACGGTTCATTTGACAAAGTCCTGTATAGATGCTAAAATAAGAGTGTGAATGAAATACTCTCTACACTCTTAGCATTACTCCCACCGAATCGTAAAAATACTTCGGGCGGTTGGGTAAGTTTCAACGCTGTCTGTTGCCACCATAGAGGTGAAAAGCCAGACACACGCAAACGCGGCGGTATAAAAACTGACAACGATGCTTGGACATATCATTGCTTCAATTGTGGATATAAAGCAGGATGGTCGCCTGGTAAACTATTAAGTTCAAATACAAAACAACTATTCAAATGGTTAGGACTCAGTGACACTGATGTGGGCAAATTAGGTCTTGTTGCACTCAAACATCAGGAAAATATGCCCAATGTGGCGAAGGCCCTAAACTTCACGCTTAATGAAATCGCCCTACCAGAAGACAGCAAAAAGTTAATCGATTGGATTAACGAGGGAGTAGATGTAACCGACATAGTCGAATATCTTTTAAACAGAGGTATGGATATAGACTGGTATGATTGGATGTGGTCGCCTGCACCTGGATACAAAGATAGAATACTTATACCATTTTACCAAGATGGAAAGGTAGTTGGTTACACTGGACGTAAAATCACAGAAGGTAAACCTAAGTATCTAACAGACAGCCAAAGCGGTTATGTTTTTAACTTAGATCGTCAGGTCCGTGATAGAGAATATGTGATAGTTGTAGAAGGTCAATTTGATGCCATCGCCATAGACGGTGCTGCCATAATGACCAACGAGCCTAACGACACCCAGGTTGCTAGATTGCAGGCACTGGGTAGAGAAATTATATGTGTGCCTGACAAAGATCTGCCCGGTGCTAAGATGCTCAAACATGCTATCAAAAATAATTGGAGCGTGAGTTTACCGCCATGGGGTGACGATGTCAAAGACGTTGCAGATGCTGTAAAGAAATACGGCAGGCTATATACGCTAACCACAATCTTGCACTACAGGGTGTCGGGAGAGATAAAAATAAATCTACTGAAGAAAAAATTAGAAGGCCTAAATGAATAAACCAAACTACGACTATGAAATGCAAAAATTGTATCTTGAGATGTTTCTCAGTGATGCAGAAACCTTTGTCCGCTGTCAAAATATTTTTGATCATGAAAACTTTGATCAACGACTACAAGATGCCGCAGAATTTATTAACAAGTATGTTGATGAATACAAAGTTATGCCCGAGGCAAATATTGTCAATGCGGCAACAAAGAGTCAATTTAATCCCGTACCATTGCCTAGAGAAAACTATGATTGGTTAATGAACGAATTTGAGGACTTTAGTCGTCACAAGGGATTAGAACGTGCGATTATTAAATCAAGCGATTTGTTAGAAGCAGGAGATTATGGACCTGTTGAAAAGCTGATCAAAGATGCTATCCAGATCAGTTTGAATAAGGATATGGGTACAGACTACTTTGAATCTCCTAGAGAACGATTGACTAAACTTAAGGATGGAAACGGGCAGATTTCAACAGGATGGCCTAGCATTGATAAGAAACTTTATGGCGGGTTTAACCGCGGTGAGTTGAATATTTTCTGTGCAGGATCTGGCGGTGGTAAGAGTTTGTTCTTAGCAAACTTAGGAGTAAACTGGGCACTAGCGGGCTTGAATGTAATCTACTTAACTTTCGAACTTTCGGAAGGTTTAGTGTCTATGCGCTTGGATAGTATGACAACGGGCATTGGTACTAGGGACATCTTCCGCAACATTGACGATGTTGAATTAAAGGTTAAAATGTTGCAAAAACGCTCAGGAAACCTTCAAGTTAAGTATATGCCTAGTGGGAAAAATTGTAACGATATTCGAGCCTATTTGAAGGAATATCAGGTCAAAACAGGTCGAAAACCAGACGTTTTGTTAATAGATTACCTCGATTTGATGATGCCTTTATCTGTGAAGGTATCGCCCAGCGATCTGTTCGTAAAAGACAAATATGTGTCGGAAGAGATCCGTAACTTGGCTATGGAAACACAATGTATTACGGTAACAGCTAGTCAGCTTAACCGATCAGCAGTTGAAGAAATTGAGTTCGATCACAGCCATATTTCAGGCGGGTTGAGTAAGATTATGACAGCAGATAACGTGATCGGTATCTTTACGAGCAGGGCTATGAAAGAGCGTGGACGTTATCAAATCCAATTTATGAAGACACGTTCTAGCTCAGGTGTAGGACAAAAAGTCGACTTAGAGTTTAACTTAGATACATTACGTATCAGCGACCTAGGCGACGAGGATGACAATAATTACAGCGGTAATAACAATAACAAACCTCAGAGTCCGGCAGGGGGTGCGTATGCTAACTTAAAACGTACCAGCACCGTTAGCACTACAACTGATCCCGAAACTGGAGAAATTCGAGACGTTGATCCTAAACAAGGAATGAACATTAAGGCACCAGCAACTAAACCTAATAGTGCTCCGCTGATGAGATCAATGTTGAATAATTTAAATCCTGAAAAAGATTAATTGTGTTTCATGTTTTACTTTTCTCAGATATCTATAGACCACTGCATGGAAAAGGCATGGGCGTATACCGCTTGGCCAATCACTTACGCAACTCAGGATATCGAGTAAAAGTTATTCACGGATTTTGTAAACTTACAGACATTGAATTTTATGACTTGTGTGATACGTTTGTCACAGAAGAAACGTTGATGATAGGTGTAGGTGCTACCGTCTTAGCAAATTTAGAAGACTCGAATTTCTTTGGCATCGATAGCAGTTCTGCTAGAAATAGATTTACAATAATAAAAGAAAAGTACCCAGCAGTAAAATTATGCCTAGGTGGCGCTCAGGCTACGGGCGCTACCGATACATATCTTCAAAACTTTAATTATTTTGATTATGTAATCAAAGGACAAGGAGAAAATGTAACCGTAGCCTTGTTGGATCATTTAAGCAAAGGTTCCAAATTAATATCTACTACGGTTACTCGTCCACGGATACTATCTGATAAAACTTATCCATTTGAAGATTTTAATACAACCGTTAATTTTTTCAATGCTGATGATGCAATACAACACGGAGAAGCACTGCCTATCGAACTTGCTAGAGGCTGTATCTTTAAATGTAAATTCTGTGGATACGACCTCGTAGGTAAGAAATTAGGCGACTACACCAAACCTGCTGATCTAATTCGTGCAGAACTATTATCCAATTACAATCAATGGGGCACTACTGATTACTATGTTGCAGATGAAACTATCAATGACAGCATAGAAAAGGTAGACATGCTGTTAGAAAGTGTACAGGGATTACCTTTCAAACCTACGTTCGGAGGATTTCTAAGACTTGACCTTATTTGGAAATTTCCAGAGATGGCACAAAAGTTATTAGACTGGGGATTAGAGGCATGTAGTTTTGGAATTGAAACTATCAATGATGCCAGTGGTCGTGCTGTAGGCAAAGGTCTGGGTCGTAAACGTATAGAACAAACATTGCAACATTTGAGGGATGTATGGGGAGACCATGTATTTGTCAATGCCAGTTTCATCTTAGGACTCAAACACGATACACACGCTACAGCACTTGAATTGGATGAATGGATTGGTGATATGTATCAACGTAGGTTGTTGCATGAGGTATTCGTAAAACCTTTATATATCATGCCTCAAACAAGACTAAGCATATTAGATAAAGATTTCCTAGAACATGGATATACCGTAATGCCTTCGGATCAGGCAAAGGTAGTTTCAGATAGAACTAGAACCGTGGTACAAGAAGATTGTGTGATTTGGAAGACCAAAGAATATGATTTTGTTACAGCAACCTATGATGCTGATATCATACATAAAAAATATAACGGTATGAAGGTATGCAAAGGACGTATCGGCAAACACAATTTTGCGTTTGTGAAATCCCTATTACCCGCAGAGCATAAAAGACAATTATTAAATTGTCAAATAAACGATCAACCGTTTACCGGAATGTCAGTTAAAGAAACTGAAGACTATATAAGCAGTTTAGATCGAGCACACTTTGCTCGTTATATAAACTTAGTTAAAACCAAGCGTTGACTTGATACTTAGCGGCTTTGTCTAATACTGATCGCCATTGATCAGGACCTTCGCCATCAAACACTGATTCTATTGTTGCGGGAGTTATTTCAAACTTCATAGGATCTTCTTTTTCCCTAGGGTTTAACATCCTATCAAGTCTACCATCGCTCCATATCCAATAACCTGCACAAGCTCTAAAATGTTCGGGTCCTTCGCCTCTAGCAATAGCGGCCAGCACACTTATATCGTTGGTTACGCTGATTTCATCGCTCATCTTAACGGTACTTAACCCTTTCCAATCATTGCTATGAATTACATGGATCTTGTTAGTGTTCATATTTCCGCCATACCATAACTGAGCATTTTTATCGAAGTCCATTCCTAGATTTTGCGCTACGGTCTGTAGATCTATATCTTCTAATGGGTTGTTTATTTGTAACCCAATTGCTACATCGGCAGTATGATTAGCTACAAGTATTACGCTTCTGCTAAGTTCATCACGAGGATTGTTTGGGTTAGCAACTAATAAGTATCCGGGGTATCGTTTCTTTGTCATAATCAACTTTATTTACCGCATAAATATTCTATATGATTCAAAATGAATACGCAAAACCCGTAGAATACAATACCGTACTTAATCCTGCATTGTGGGATCACAATCGCTTAAAAAGTGATGTGCGTGGTGCGCTTATTGGCATGGCTGAAGATTTCAAAGAGTTTGTTGGAGTGCCGTTTCGTGTGCTGGATGTTGTGATCACAGGCGGCAACGTTAATTACAACTATACAAAACACAGCGACATTGACCTGCATCTAATTGCAGACTTTGATCAAGTAGTCTGTGATCGAGAAGTAGCCGAGTTGTTTGATAGTAAACGTTTACTATACAAACGCCAATACGACCTTAGTATCAAAGGTATTCCTGTAGAACTTTACATAGAAGATCATCGTATGCCCGCAGTTAGCGCGGGTAGTTACAGCATTCTAAAGGGTAAATGGATTAATACACCCAATAAGAACCTGCCCGAGTACAATGAAAAAGAGCTAGCGCATTGGGTCAAAGTTTGGACAAAAATTCTTGGCCAAGCAGTAAAAACAGGCCATTTACAAACCTGTAGAAAGGCGCTACAATTATTACGTACCTATCGCAAACAAGGGCTAAAAACACCAGCAGGTGAATTTAGTATTCCAAACCTAGTTTACAAGAGTCTGCGTAACGACCACATTATACAAAGTATTACTCTGCTTGTTGATAGATTACACGATCAAGAACTAAGCATATGAACAAAAAACCAACCCTATATCTAGACATGGATGGTGTCCTAGCAGACTTTGACACCGCTGCCCGAGCTCTAATCAGAGCCACAAAAGAAGAACAATTAGAGGCACAGCAAACTGGACGCTGGCCCGATCACAAATGGCGTCAAATCGCTGACCGTGAACACTTTTACGCAGAACTGCCTAAGATGCCTTTGGCAGATGAATTGGTAGAGCTGGCCGTAAAGTTCCGTGATAACCTAGAATACGATGTTAAGATTCTCACAGCCATTCCACACAACAACGACATGCATGAAGCGTTTCATGACAAAGTTGATTGGATGAATCAGCATTATGGGCAATATGGATTCCGTGTACATTTTGGTCCATACAGCGAAGACAAACAACATCATTGTACATCCAGTGATGACATCCTAGTAGATGACCGTACCAGCAACTGCAACGAATGGCGCAAGGCCGGAGGTACAGCAGTACAGGTCAAACCTGGTCAGTATCGACAGGCACTAATTGAACTAGAAGTCTTGTTTAGAGAATTACTCACCCTGACTCTGATCTGAGTATAGGTAGTTTACCGTATCTCCATTGACACGCCACTCTTGAGCTCCATTGTTTAGATGGAAACGGCGTGCCATGTCAGTTGGGGGACTTAATGTTACAAACTCCTTGACACTTGAACGGGTACGTTTGATGTAGTTAACAGCCTGACGAATCAACTTGCGTCCTGCACCAGCTTTATAACTCCAAATGGTATAAAACACAGCAGTGGTGATATCACTTATAGGTTCACGTGCTAATTCCAACACATCAGCGGGAGTAAAGTCTCTATAGGCCACACATACCACAGCCTCGGGCTCTAGTGTGTCATTGTGCTGTAGTACTAAAACTTCTGTATCCGGACCAACTCTAAAAGATGCGGGAATCTCAACTCGTACTGGATCATCAGCTAACAAGTTGATCAGGGGATCTTGCAATGAAGTTATGGAATAGAGAGGCATATACTAACACCATGGTAATATATGCTTACTTATCTCTTTTGCTAAAGAAAGTTGAGATATAATGGTTAAGGCTGACCCCAACGTAAAAGGAATAGGGTAGTATCCTTGTCCCGAGCAAAACTCACTGAGCACAAGTGACTTTGATGCAGAGTCCACATTGACCAAACCCATGCCACATAGTGCGGTCCAATGCTGTGATCCAACCAATCTTCTATGCGGTACACACTTTCTACCCAATCCGGCTGTCCGTTTCTTTCGATCAAAGGCCAGGGTACTACAGCTCTATAGGGCAGTTCCAAAGGATGATCGTTGAGCATTCTCATGAATTTATTTACTATGTTTAACATAAATAGTTATACCAAAAACTGGAGAAACAAAATGAGCTATACACTAAGAATTTACGGTGCAGATTCTGCAAGTCCCACAGATACCGAATTCGAAGATCTGCCCAGTTTGTACGGCAGTATTTTTGACAATTTCGATCCTTCGAGCCCGCCGACCATGTCTGTGAAAGTGGGTGTCAATTTAGACTATGGATATGCTGTTTTTGACAACGAACGAGATGTTTGTATCAACAGCAAGAACGCCGCACAAGTTGGTTACACAAAAGAAGATCCCGAGCAGCCAGAAGGCCCAACTACGAGATCCATATAATCTGCATCACATACACATGGCTCAGACTTGTCATATAGTCTGAGCCATTGTTTTAAATATAGTGCATATATGACAAAATCCACAGATCAACTATCCAAGCCTGTAGCCATAACGGTCAGCACCAATTACAGCGACATACTGCCCTTTGTTATAGATCACAATCTCGAATATTTTGATCATTGGTTCATAGTGACCAGTGAAGACGATCTCGCTACACAAGAAATTATAAAAGCAAAAAACAGCGATCGCATCACCATGCTGTTTTGGAAATTCCGTTACTTCGATCACGATCCAGTCAAGAATGTGCCCTTTGAGCGCTACTTTGACAAGGGCGGTGCTATACAAATGGCACAGCATCAAGCCTGTCTACGCTTCCCCTATCATTGGCATTTGGTCATGGACACTGACATTTTAATACGCAGTCAACGAGATCTAATGACCACACATCTTTGGGATCGTCAAATCTACGGTCCCAGAGCCAGATTAGACTATAGAAGCCTGTCCGAGTATCGCCAAGGTATCATACACAGAAAGTATTGGGGTGATGATGTAGAGCCCCAGATCATAGGATTCTTTCAACTATACAGGCCCTGGGGTGTACCTACCATGCCCTTTTATCGAGTCAGTGTGGACAGCAATTGGTGCGATAATGAATTCACTGACCTTTGGCCCAAAGAACATCAAGTATTGTTGAACATCACGGTAGATCACTTGGGCTACCATGACACAGATACACTATGTACACACCATGGTAGGATTTTGGGAGTAGGGTTTCATTTGACCTAGCCCAAGGCTGGCGAAGCCAGTCGCGCGGTAAAAAAAGCAAATTTTTTCACCCAATTAAACACCAAGTTATTCAGCTTAGATTTTCAGCTTAGATCTATGCCCCTGGCCAGCATATCGGGCATCAAATATTCATCAACCCACCACTCATTGGTCCTGGGTCCAGGATGAAAATTCCCCCGTAGGCCCAAATCACGTGCTTGATCATGATCCAATACATGTCCCCAAGCTCTAATTGTGCCCCACTGCTCGGGTCTCATCAAATAGGCATAGTACTCTAGTACAGGACAACTCCACATGTTACGCACACTCATGCTGAGATAGTTCAAATACTCACGTACATGATGTTCATTGGCAATCCAGTGTCCCCCAAAGTTAGTGGGCTGAGCATTCCACGATCCCCAATTCCACGTGTCCAAATTTCCCCTAAGTTCAGTGAGTCTATGCATACCGGGCCATACATATATGACAGCTCTGGGTCTAACTCCAGCTGAGTATAGAATATTGCTGTTGATCCACTGAAACATATCATCCGTGGCACCCTGCCCCAGATTTATAACTGGGCATCCTGTACGCTGACTGAGTACGTGTGCCATAGTATCACTATCATCTAAACCACAGCCAAACACATAACTGCATCCAAACATCAGTATACTACGAGCCCAATCTATAGTGTCAAACTCTGGACACCGATAACTTTGGCTGTTTAAACCATAGTGTACAGATTTATGGCGCCATGGCCAATCCTCAGGTTGTGCAATGAGGTTATGCTCATATAGCTCACGACTATCGGGACCGCAGAATTCGCTGTCCATGGTGTGTCCGTGCCAAGAGTTCTTAAGTAGTTGTATGCTAGAGGTCATTATATGTGGGCAAAAAAAATTTGTAAAAAAATTTTTAAAATCTAAGATCTAAGAATCGGTGAAGTTTTTACGCTAGTTACGCTAATGTAGTTTCTGGAAAAGTAATCCAGCAGTAGTATTCTAATAGTAGATCATCAAACATAGTGGGAATTCCTATAATGAACATATTTAAGAAACGGTTCACGGACCCGGTCTATATATAGGGCAAAAAAATTGCCGCGCAAATTTTAGTGGTTTTCAAGATCTTTGAGTGGGGTGATCTACTCTAACACCATGGTTTTTTATGGTGGGAATTTTGAAAGAAAGAGGTTGAAACGTACGGCATGCAGCTATAGCACTTTAGCATTACAAAATAAAAAAGCACCTGACCACCCTCCCCAGGTCGCCAGGTGCAATGCCCACGCTGTCAATCCTCTATGTCCACTGCGTCCCACCGTTCCTCATTGATGTCGAACCCTTCTTGCTCTAGCTCTGCTACAGCTTCGTTGAAGGCATCCTGGATGTTCCACACTGCTGTGGCCACACGCTTGTCCTTGTGTCTAGTGGCTAGGTTACTGCCCTTTTGATATACTAGCCAAAGGTGCTGTTCACAATAGCTACGGCCCTTGACCACAACGCACCCGCAGGGCATGATGCTATCGCCCATATATGTACATGTATCAGTCATTGCTATTATCCTTACGTTCTGCCCTTAGGCGTTCTACTTCTTCTGCTACATAGGACAGCGTCTCTGTCCTGGATAGGTGTTCACTGGCCCAGAACAGGGCTATGATACACCAGAACTGCCATGAGTCCCAGCGGCACTCCAAGCCCTGATCTAACAGGTAGCCTAGAGTGCTGTAGAGTGCTATACGGGCTATCATGCTCGTTTCATACAGGTAGTTGCCGCCATAGCTTTCCACATTTGGGGGAATGCCTTACGCAGGTCTGCAATCTTGAGCACCATACGCAGGCTGAGCTCACGCAGACGATCCTTGTTGGCACTGATGAAGTCCAAGACTTCTACTTTGGTAACTTCTTCAAACTCATAGCGATCCAACATGCCCTTTTGAACGATGTTGTTGATCCACAGCATCTTCTCACGCTGAGTATCCATGTCCAAGTCCATGTAGTGGCAACGGCTTTCCAGAGCGTCCAAGTGGCTACGGAGCTTCTTTGAACGAACGTGCTCAAACTTGATGTTGGTGATAAAGATAGCGGCACCCTTGAACTCGAAGCGATCTGGAATGCCTTCTGAGCGCAGGATTCGGCTGTCAGTGTTCCAGCTGATGAAACGACGGGGACTTGAGTCCAGGGCGCCCTTGAGAATGTTCAAGCTCAGTTCTTCTTGCAGGATGTCGTCGCAGTCATCAAACACCAGAACATGCTTTGAGTCAGAGAACTCGTAGAGCTTAGAGTAGAGTCCAATGCTGGACATGGCACCCTTGACAACTTCAAACTTGGGTTTGCGCTCGCCCAAGGTGTCAAAGAGTCCGTCCTTTTGCAGTACTGCTTCAACGTTGTGGCTCTTGCCCACGCCTGGAGGGCCACTGACGATCATAGCACGAACATCACCGCGTTTGACTGCCTTGGTCATCTCAGTGAGAATGTCAAAGCGCTCATTCAAGCGATTGAGGATTGCTTCGTCAGACTCAGTGGCAATTGCGGCTTCTTTGGCTTTGATTGCATCAGTGTCAAACTCAATAACGTGACTGGTTGTGATAGCCTTGGAAGGCTTGCGAGCGGCGGAGGTACGTGCCATTTGTGTTTCCTTTAGTGTGTTGCGAAGTATGTATTATAACACCAATAGGGCCTGTTGTCAAGCCCTATCAGTCTTACTTATTAATCCAAACGCGAGCCTGCGTAGCAAGACTCTAACCCCAACTTAGTGCGGAGCACCTCTGCGTAGGCTTCTGCACCTGCTTCCAGGATGCCCACAGATTGCACACCTGCCTTGCTGGGATTCCATAATTGCAGTGCGCCGTCCCAGCTCTTGCGGAAGCCTGCTGAAGCCAATGCCTTGCCCAGTTTAGAGTTACTACGGACCTTGTAGACGTTGACCCAAGCAAAGCCACAAGCGTCACGATCACCATACTTCTGGAGTGCTTCTTTAGCGGCTGTACGGGCTTGGATGCCAGCTTCGTTGAGTGCGTCTTGTACGGCTTCTAGGTTAAATGCTAGTGCAGTCATTTAGTGCTCCTTAGTGCGTTGTTGATGTATGTATTATAA
>Ga0207957_1000008_pt1 | contig 91233 bp, 97 predicted proteins | sample CryBogCBH27Jun07_FD_184603 | JGI IMG/M metagenome (GOLD analysis project Ga0207957, IMG submission 184603) | Freshwater microbial communities from Crystal Bog, Wisconsin, USA - CBH27Jun07 (SPAdes) | ecosystem: Environmental > Aquatic > Freshwater > Lake | place: Crystal Bog, Wisconsin, USA...
GCATTAAACATTGCATACGAATTTGCAGGAATGTTAGAGCCTTTTATTACAAAAGATGAAACCATAGCAATTAGGTTTAATGAATTGTTTGATGAATTAAAAATTCTTGATCCTTTAATTCCTGACATCACCTCCTAAAGCATATAGAATAAGATTATGAATGAAGAAGACAAATTTACAGAAGAGGATATAAAAGAATTGATTTTTGACACTTTATGTGATTGTCATCAATCAAGCACTTTTGTATACAGAAAAGGCAATAAAGCAAATTCGTTTTTTATTGATACACCAAGTTACGAAGATATCTTTGAAATTATCATAAAGAAGCTTGACAAGTCCTCCTAAAGCATATAGACTATAAGAATATGGTAACACAAGCAATAGTATTGAAGTGTAAGGAGTGTGGTAATAATTTTGATACCACAGCAACTTATAATGAGCATGGACAGATGATGCCTCTTCCTCAACTGTATTGTGATTACTGTGATTATGAAAGAAAGTTTGGTAAGAAGCAGTCTGTAGTTATGGAAGAAAAAGACATTGACATTGGAGAAAGCCCTTATTGTCCAGTTTGTGAAAGCTGTGGAGAGGAAGGATGCTGTAGTGCAGAGAATTCTCTTTGGAAACATGATTGTAAATATGGCAAAGTTTATGCAAGAGATGTTTATCTTAATGAGATGATCATTGATGAGTTCCATAAGCTCTTTGATGAGAATGGAAATTATCTAGGATATGATGGTAATCCTATTGAGGTAGTGTATAATAATGCTTTTGATAGAACAAAGCAGAAGTATGGAAAGAAATAATATGAAAGCAATACTAGAATTCAATCTTCCAGAAGAAGAGGAAGAGCATAAGAGCGCAGTAGACGGTGCAAACTGGAAACTTGCCGTATGGGACTTAGACTATATACTAAGAAACGCAATCAAACACGGTTGCGATCAGTGCGAAGATAATAAGTATGCCGCCTTTGAGTATATAAGAAAAGAACTATATGATACACTAGAGCATCATAAGCTGATCTTGGATTAAATATTTTAATAATTTTTTATTACCGGCCTATGGCAAAAGATGCTATAAAAGAGAAAGAACGCAAAAGACTTTCCGAAATCAAACATAGAGATGCGAGGAACGCGCGACGACGGGAGAGGTATCGCACTGATGCTAAATATCGACAAAAGCAATTAAAAATTCGCAGACAATTTAGAAACGATAACCTTGAACAATCTAAATTAAGAGAAAGTCTTTATAAGAAAAATAATAGGGAAAAGGTAAATGCTTATAGAGAAAATAAATATAAGAATGACCCGAATTTTAGGTTAGCCCAAGTAATAAGAGTTAGGATGAGGAAAGTTATAAAAAACAAATCACAATCTTCTAAGAAGCTAATGGGCGCAGACATAGAAACTGTAAAGAAACATTTAGAAAGTTTATTCCAAGATGGCATGAGTTGGGATAATCATGGTTTTAATGGTTGGCATATTGACCATATCATACCCTGTGCCTCTTTTGATCTAACCGATCCAAAACAACAGAAAAAATGCTTTCACTATACGAACCTACAGCCACTTTGGGCAAAGGACAACCTATCAAAATCAGACAATTATGAACACTGAGATATGGAAACCCATCAAGGGCTATGAAGATAGATATGAAGTATCTTCCCATGGCCGAATAAGAAGCTACAATAAGAAAACCCAAACACATTTAATTATGAAACCCTTCAACCATAAGGGGTACTATCGTATAGATTTAAGAGGTAAATCACCAAGGGTTCACAGGATGGTTGCAGATGCTTTTATACTTAACCCTTTGAAAAAGCCAGAAGTAAATCATCTTAATGGTATCAAGACAGATAACCGTATAGAAAATCTTGAATGGTGTACTAGGCAGGAGAATCAGAACCACGCCTATGATACTGGTTTAATTGTAAAGCCCCGGGGCACACAACATATACAAACTAAACCATTGGTCGTAATGACCAAAACAGGCGAATATGTCACAACCCTATACGGAACAACACAAATAAAAGAGTTCGGTTTAGACCAAGGTAGTGTTATGGGATGCCTAGCTGGAAGAAGAAAACAACACAAGGGGTATACATTTAAGTATTTAAATTAAAGATCTGGTATTTTAAATTAATTTTTAATTAATATGCATGACCAAAGCACACAAGAAGATATAGAATATTTACAAGCATTCTCCTCGGATATAATCGCCTCATTGACTCTTGTTAGCCAATACGATATAAAGAAGGTTGCCTATGCTATAGATAATCTAATCCTAAGACTAAATGAAATTGAGTCGGATACTATTAGGGAATTAAGAAATGAAATCCTAGTACTAAAGAATGATTATGCAGTTTTAAAACATAAAAAAACTATTTAAATTAAAAGCCGGGCACTTTAAAATACAGTTTATATACCTATTTTAATATATATCTTACCTTTAAGATAGATATTCCCCACTCCGACCCACCCATCCCCACACCACTCCACATTTATATTGTTTAATATATACTACATATATCCCAAATATGTCTTAGGATCGCTACACGATGCCCCTTTTGCCCGTTTAGTACCCGAATACATACCCGATTATACCCGAATAATTATCACCCGATAACCACCCGATTGAATAGAAACAATCACCCGTATTAACAGAGTAAAATAAGAAAAAATGAATAGATCTAATAATACAATTAATCGCACATCTAATAAGAAGTTCCTATATAGGGAATAACACGTAAGAACAATAGAACAATAGAATATATAAGAAAAGGTACGTATTAATAAAAATGCAATTAATATATAAAACTATCAGTGCCATTTATATAATTAAAAGTCAAGAAAAATATTTAAAAAATTTACAAAATATTAAAAATTGAAATAATTGTAAAAATATGTTATGTGTATAGTAGTAATAGAACCCTATATAAACCCTATACATAAAATGTGACATATGCCTATACGACTGCTTAAATACTTGCGCCAGAGCCTACCGGAGATAAATTGTCCGCACAGGCGTAGACGCAGGCAGAAAATAAGAAACCATGTGAAACGTATAAGAACCTATAGGAAGATTAGGAATAGTATAGAATATCATCCAGCATTAATAAGTTTAATGGTATTAATGTACAAATTGCAGTAAAATATAAGAGAATGGTATACGAATTTAAGAATCCCATTCCTGTGATTACCGAGATAGGGCCCGGATATGTGTGGTATGTGCGCGATGGCGGAACTTGGGAGAACGATATCTTTTGTGTGGTAATGGAAAGCAATGGAAGTATAAGACATTTTCGTAGTGATCAAATAAAATTCCATAAGAATGGCACTTTTGACATTTTTAATAATAAGTAATTTTAAATAATTTTAATTAATTTTAATTAATTTTACAATTTTTAGAAGAATCTACTTGTATAATAGATCATAATAGAATACTATAAGAACATGTACAGAACCGGCTATTGCTGCATCAACTTGTCGCTCGACGAGAATTTCAGAACCATGCAGCTGACATGGGCAAATAAGAATCCAGAGGAGGCCCCGAAGAAATGGAGGGAAGTAGTAACTCATAATTTTAAATTACTACATAAAATAATAGAATGGAATCTTAAGAATGGTGTATTCCTATATAGGATCTCTAGTGATCTAATACCTTTTGCTGACCATGACCAATGGGGGCAGTTATGGAGGGAGGCATTGAGGGCAGACTGGATGGCGGAAGCAAGTAGCCCGGCCCGGCAAGCTCTTACTAACTATCGTACACTTGGCGGTCGCCTGACAATACACCCCGGCCAGTTTGTCAGCATCAGTTCGCCCAATGACGAGACGCGCCGCAAGAGTCTCGCCAATCTAGAGTACCACGGTCAGCTACTAGACTATCTTGGACTACCAGAAAGTGTAGAGTGCCCAATTAATATACATATCAGTAATGGTACTAAAGGAGAACAAGTAGTTAAATATGTAGAACAATCATTATCTCTTATGAGCGCTAGTGTACGTAATCGTCTTGTATTTGAGAATGAACAAAATGGCTATTGGAAACCTAGTAATATTAAAAAGCATTTCAAAGTACCTATTACATTAGACTATCATCACTTATCTATTAATCCAGATGAGGGATTTACTCTAGAAGAAATTATCAAATTTACTAGAGACAGTTGGCCAAATATAGATCCAGTACAGCACTACTCAGAGGGCCGCAAGCATGCCCTAGACCCGGCGCACAGCGATTATGTCCAGTCCTTACCTGACCAGCCCTATGATATTGAAATAGAAGCAAAGAAAAAAGAATTGAGTATCATGCCATATTTGCGAACGAGAAATCGCCAAATAACAAATGTCCTATACTGAATTTGCTAACGAGATTTCGCCAAATAAGAGATATACGAATTTGCTAACGAAAAAATGCCAAATAAGGGTATATTGAATATGTGAATTTGCTAATGACTTTTTGCCAAATAATGAATTTAAATAAATAAAAATTAATTAATAATGGAAGTGTGGCCGAGCGGTTTATGGCTGCAGTTTACTAAACTGCCGTACAGCGATGTACCGAGGGTTCGAATCCCTCCGCTTCCTGATTTGCTAACGAAAACCCGGCAAATAATAGATATACGAATTTGCTAACGCGAAACAGCCAAATAAGCAATACCCGTATTTGCTAACGAAATTTTGCCAAATAAAGGGTAAGTTAAATATTAAATTAAATACCCAGATCTTATATAAGGAATAAATACAAATTGTAAAATTAGGCTACACTGAATAATATTAAAAATGTAATAAAATTAATTGGAATACTCAAATATAAAAATGCATAGTGAGTATACAGTAGTGTAATACATTATATGGCACTTAATAATACTAAGTATACAAAAGACATATTAGAAGAAATAGTTAAAAGAAACGTTTCTATTTATGGAGTATTAAAAGAATTAAATTTAAAACTTAGTGGCGGAAACCACTCGCATATAAAAACAAGAATAAAACAGTGCGGTATAAGTACCGACCATTTTCTTGGTAGACGATCCAATTGTGGTCCCAATCATTCCGGTGGTCCGGCAAAATTAAAAACAAATGATATTTTAGTCTATAACAGAAAGGGCAGAAGGGAAAGTATTCGTAGATTAAGAAATGCATTAATAGATGCTGGTATAGAACACATATGTAACGACTGTGGAATAAGAGATACTTATAATAATTTACCTATAACACTAGAGGTACATCATATAGATGAGGATTTCCTTAATAACCGTATTGAGAATTTAAAGTTTCTTTGCCCAAATTGTCATTCACAACAACGGGCGAATAAAAATTAATTTTAATTTGACTACTGGGTAAAATAGTTGTAATATATATTTATGCTCTGGTGGCGGAATTGGCAGACGCCCGGGTTTTAGGCACCCGTGCCGCAAGGCGTGAGAGTTCGAGTCTCTCCTAGAGCACCACAACTAAAAACACAAAAAAAACAAATGAGTACTAAAAGAGGACGTAAAGCCGGTAGCGGAAGTTTTGTCAGCGTGACGCTGGCAGATCTGAATGCCGCCCTTAAACCAAATGCGCGTGTGATCATATGGGGTCGCTACGCACAGATGCTAGGGCTAGCCGGAAAGAAGATCGATGCCAAACCGGATGCATTAATTGCTGCGGTTGCTGGTGGCAAGAGTGATGTGGAGCTTGAGACCTTTAATGAGGTTCCTGAGAAGATCAAGTCTCTAGCAGAGGATGTACTGAAGCTGAATAAGCCAGACACCGAGAAACCGGACATCATGCCCAAGGTTTCTGTAGAGTTGGAAAGCTTCGATGATGACGAAGTTTTTTAAAAAAAACCATTGACCCACAAACCAAACTAGTATACAAGAAGGTATGGAAACAACCTACTTCGACGAAATGATCGGTCAGGATAAGACCAAGCGTGTCCTATCTTTTTACATTGATGCCTTTGAGAAAAGCGAGATCCTTCCACACCTGTTTGTGGTCGGTCAGCGTGGTCAGGGCAAAACCATGTTGGCTACACAGGTGGCCAAAAACTTGCGCTCCAAGACTCTTGGGCGTGTCAAGCCGATGCTTACCATCAACTGCTCGACGCTCAAGAACGTTCGCCAGTTCGTGGAGGATATCGCCCTCACATACATTCGTGACCAGCACATAACCGTGTTCTTTGACGAGGCTCATGAGATGCCAGAGAGTGTGCAGACCTGCCTACTCACGGTTCTCAATCCAAACAAACACAACAGAAATACCTTACGGTTTGATGACTACAACATAGAGTTTGATTTTACAAAGGTATCATTTATCTTTGCCACTACAGACCCACAGAAGGTTATTACTCCTCTTAAAGATCGTTGTAAGATGATTCATATGGAAGAGTATGACTATGAGTCTTTGGGCAAGATAGTCGAAGCAAATTCTGATGAGATTACTTACTCACCAGAGGTTCTCAAGGAGATCAGTTCTACTTGCCGTGGTAACGCACGTAATGCCACTCTCATGGCCAAGGATAACATTACTCAATTTGCACACCGGCATGGTATCTACGACATTGACAAGAAGGCATGGAAGGAACTCAAGTGCGTCCTAGGAATTTTGCCGCTGGGCTTGGAGAATACCGAGTTGCAGTTGCTCAAGGTTCTCAAGGAGCGTGGCAGTTGTTCGCTCACGAATTTGAGTGCGGTTACTGGACTTTCTGGTAATGCCCTGCGTAGTGAGTTTGAGCTTTACCTGCTCAAGCACGGCCTCATGGAGGTCGCACAGGGTGGTCGTAGAATTACTGCCAAGGGTCTGGAGTATCTCCGATCCCTTGACGGCGAATGTGACGACCAGAAAGCCTTGCAAGCCTCAACAGTAACAATTACAATGGAGGGGCATGAATAACGGGCAGGACTCCTCTGGAAACACCATAATAATATTAATAGGAATGATACTTACCGCAATAGCTTTAAATAACAAAACAAAAAAATGAGATACTATAAAGTAACACTAGAAAATGGAGAAGAACTGGTACATGAGAGCAAGACTAGTCTGGACAACGAACAACTACTCGCACAGATGCAGGAGCAGGCCACGCTTTCCCCTGCAGAGGTGGACGAGGTTCGTGAGATAGAAGAGATAGATGAAGAAGAGTATGAGATGATAGCTATTTAGTGCTTGATTGATTTATACAATTTTGCCACTATAAGAGTATGAAGCTAGTTTATACTGAAAACTACCCGTCGGGAAAGACTGGTTACTGCTTTGATTGCATTGAGGAAACTCATGCTGATAGTCGCCTGCGATATATTCACGTATTTCAAGATGCAAATGGCAGAATATTTACAGGATGGAATACTAGTTTCTTTGACCATACAGCAAAGAGTAGGCAGAGACAAAAATTAATGGCAAAAATAAATACTATACTTGACACATTAACCAATAAAAAATAAAATAAACACAATGAAGAACATAACTAAACTAAAGAATGGAAGTATCTATGATTACAACGGCAAGACTGTCCGTTTGCGCCAGCGAGTTGGGGTGGTAGTCACCCTGCGTGAGCCACACGGCAAGATCTTCCTTGGTCGAGCAGACTTGCTCAAGCGTGTCGGCACCAAGAAGGTCGAGACGTTCGTCGCCAAGTGCGCATAAGATGGCAGTCTCAAAGCATGTTGAAGAGGTTCTGGAGCATTTCCGTAACAATGTGGTTGCGGGATGCACCAAGAACGGAACCGAGATTCAAATCCTAGGCGTAGATACCTACGCAGAAGAGACAAATAATGTTATCTTACTAGGCAATGGAAAGAAGATCACAACTGATGATCTGGAATTTGCTGAACCAATAGTTGGAAATATACAAACCAAGATTCACTTGGGTGATTACATCTTCCATCTGGACAGGCACGGCTTCAAGAACGAATGCGAATAAGCGAACGCCAAATAGCCAAATAGACCGATCCAAATAAGCTAACGATTTTACGACAAATAGTGTAATAGTTATGTATACCAATGATCACTGCATGCTTACATATCTTGGAACAAACATTCCTACTTGTCGTATTTCTTTCTGCAATATACATGATATATAAAGGACTTACTGATGATGATAGTTTGAATAGATAGTTGTAAGTAGTTGTTTATTAATTATTTATAGAGCCGGGCCCCGCCGGGTGCTGTAACCCGCTCACCACAAACGAGTTACAGCTTCTCCCCCTTTACGGACTACTGGTTCTCCAGAACGAAGCTCCAGTATCGACTATCCGTATAACCTTGGTTGCGATCCCACCAGATGCAACGAGCAACATATGAACTAACATTCCACATTTTGCACATTTCGATCCAATGACGCTCCATAGCGTGATACTGCTTGGCATCCTTGGACTGATCCAGACCGAAGAGTTGGAACAAGTGGGTATCCATGCAAGTGACCTCGGCAATAGCAGGGTAGATCATCTCAAGCGAGAAGCTGACCTTTGCCATGCCCAGACCAAGCACTTGATCTACGAGACGATCACGAAACTCTGACCATGACTCGTCCTCTGCTTTCTTGTAAAAATCAAGGTTAGCCCAATAGTGTTCAGCGAAAGCCGTAATGAATTTTGTGCGGTTTTTATGAAGCCCTGCACCACTCTCTACGATCCTACGCTCAAGTTCCTCTGGCTTGTTGAGCCACTCCCACCAGTTACGGATCATAAGATATCCGTTGATGTTGGAACGCCATGAGGTATGAACCGACATGAAGGCGAAGAGCCAACGCTGGAATACCTCGGAAGTGTTACGAGGAACAACGCTATCCCAATACTTGGAATACTCGCTGATCTCCTCGTCTAAAATTGAATTAAAAAACCTATCTACTTTCGTAGTGTTAAGGCTAGGGCGACGAGCAGGGATGCAATTAAAGTCAGTATCCCAGAATCGTGATTGTTCTGTTGCATTTGTATTAAGAGTTGAGATTGCGTTGCCGATGAAGTCGAGTTGCATGGTGTATTGTGGTTAAGGGTGAGTCTTGATAATAATTAAAATTGACCTGTCACGCAAGAGTTTTCTGCGAAAAACTTTTCCAGATCATAAGGTCAAAATCAGCAGGAGTCATCTCATGCTTCCACGCCTCAGTCAAGAAGATTGCCTCAAGGACAGCATACTTCTTTTTAGTAGGAGTTTGCTTGGGCGCACTATATCCTTGCTCTCGTAGCCACTTTAGGATATGCACATCCAGAACCGCATGACGAGCATCCTTGCGAGAATGAAGGATAAAGAAACGCGCCGTCTTACTTCCGATTCCCTTAACGCTTTCTAGCTCCTCAACCGAAACAGTCTTGAGCTTGCCCTTGAACATTAAAATACCTTTAAAAGCCTGTTCGATCCTGTTGTACTGACCCAGCTTATGATGGCGCATTGCATTACGTAGCATTATCCAACTACCACCGAATAGATATTCTAAATGTTCAAAAGGAGTAGCTTCACCCCTAGACGAAAGAAAGTTTTCTAACTTTTGTGCTTGCGTCTTTGCCGTCTTGCCAGCAACGAGGATTGCGAACATGAGAAACTCCTCAAGTTCAGCTTCGGTACGATTGTAGTTGGTGATTTGGGTAGGGTCTATCATTCCCCTATACTATGCCTTCTTGCCTATAGGTACAAGCACATTTTTACAATTTGGTAAGTCGCGCATCCTCAAGCACTTACGTCGCCGGGCCCCGCCGGGCTGTCAAGGGCAAAGTGGAGCGCCGTACTGGAGTCGAACCAGTCTAACAGGTTTTGCAGACCCGTGCCTAACCGCTTGGCTAACGACGCATTGTGGAACCCTTGGGACTCGAACCCAAAACCAATACCTTAAAAGGGTACTGCTCTACCATTGAGCTAGGATTCCAAGAGTGGCGCATCGGGCAGGGATCGAACCTGCGACCAAGAGTTTAGAAAACTCCTGCTCTATCCACTGAGCTACCGACGCATAGTGCCCCCGGAGGGATTTGAACCCCCAACCAATCAGTTATGAGCCGACTGCTCTGACCATTGAGCTACAAGGGCGAAATTGGTAGTGATGGTGGGATTCGAACCCACACTACAGGCATTTTAAGTGCCTTGACTCTGCCGTTGGTCTACATCACCATATTCAAAATTATTTCTTTTTATTTTTACCTCGGTAAGTAGACGTTTGAGCATGGCAGTTTGGGCATAGTAAGGTTAGATTTTCTAGTCTATTGTCATTGTTGATTCCATTGATATGTTCTAATTCTAAAGGTATTTGTTGCCCCTGCCAAGTTGTATTTTGGCATTTGTGACACTTTTTATCAATGAAACCATATTGAAGAATTCTTCTTTTTAGGCTGTAGGTAGAAAGATTATGTTTTCCGTTTGCAACAAAAACTTCTTCATTTTTATACCTTTTCGTCCAATCGTGAGTCTTTCCTTTTAAATGTGCTTTACCAGTAAAATGAGATGAATCTATATTTAATCTTTTAATATTAAAATGAACTATCTTATAGTTTCCTCCAGCTGGCTTAAGGTTTAATTTTTTAAGTACCTGCGCTATAGAAAAAGACGATTTAACTGCTTCTATAAACTCTTGGTCAGTATAGGTAGACATATAAGTATATTACACTAATAAGTCTACCCTAAACACTACTTGTCCTTCTTGACAAACTCTTTCTTTGATGCCTTTGGAACGCAGTCCAGAACCAACTGCTTGTTGTACAACTGCTCTGCTATCATTGCCTTCCACTCCTCGTCGGTCACCCCCTTGGGACGCTTTGCCCTGAACTTGGGCATTGAGTTTCGGGTTTTAGTGATAGATGGGTTTGGCCAGATGTGCATATTTTTAATTAATTTTTTGGACGAATGGTTAATTCAAGTGTAATATCATTATATGAAGATTTGCGCTAACTGTCAAAGGAGTTTTTCATCTTGTTGTAAAATAGATGGAGTAAAAAAGAATTTGGGTGCAAGAAAGTTTTGTTTAGAATGCTCACCTTGGGGGCAGCACAATACACGAAGCATAGGTAAAAGAAAAAACTGCGTAATCTGTTCAAAAAAATTAGAAGGCAATCAAACTATTTATTGTTCTAGATCATGTACCATGAAAAAAGCCGGTAGATGGTATAAACAACAAAAAGATCGTGCTATACAGAGAAAGAAAGATCTCGTTAATCAGTTGGGTGGAAAATGTAGCAAATGTGATTACAATAAAAATTTGGCGGCATTAGATTTTCATCATTTAGACCCATCTAAAAAGGAGACGCCAATGAATCTAAGCTTTTTATTAAAGATGAATTGGGAAAAATGTCTCAAGGAAGTATCTAAATGTATTTTGCTTTGTGCTAATTGTCATCGAGAACATCATAATCCGCAATATGAAAATTGGTAGTCCTAGAAGGATTCGAACCTTCACCACGCAGGCGTCTCCCCGCTTACACTGTATAAGAGTGCCGTTCTGCCGTTAAACTATAGGACTATATTCGTTTATTATATAGTAGTTTTGGGCTATAGTCTAGTTTAAACTTAAAGTTTTGTATTAATCATTACTAATTGAATAAAAATCCATAGCCTCAGTATTCTAGTACGAATCTTCGACATCTTCTTGACAGAGATGACAGCGGAAGATTGAATTGAGCGGATTCGTACGGTCTTCTTTAATTATAAAAAGATCTAAACTTCCGTCAAGTACTTGCTCGCCACAGTATGTAGTGTCGCAGTCTCTGCAGTAGAAACGCATGTCTTCAGTGACGCCTTTAGGTGATAGTATAGCAGCGCTCATTGTAATTCGTGTATGTTTGTTTCTTCTATGGTTTCTTTGATTCGGTAGTATTCACTGATATGTGGAACATCTTTATAGTTCAGATGAAATTCGTCTTGTTTGTATAGTTCACGGGCCCTATCTTCAGCATCCTGTCTATTGCTATACTGACAAGAGTACCGGTCTGACCACTTGCGTCGATTGTAAACTTCTATAGTAAAGTATCTAGTCATATTATTTCCAAGTGAAGACTGACATGGTTGGTCTATTGGTATTAGGAATCATATAGCTTGCATACCCTCTCTTAATCGCTTCCTCTTGCAGGGGAGTAACATTGAAGTATTGCATTGAGCATAGTGCAATAAATCCTCCAATAAGCAAACCAATAAAGGTTGCTCCAACCATGTCGGTGTCGTCGTATGGTCTCATATTAAGAAACGATTCCGGTAGTTGTACCATCTGGATTGTGCGCGATAATCAAGCTATTAGCAAACCCACGCATAATGCATCGCGGTTGTCGCTTTTGCTCATGACTCTCTACATCAAGGCCAATTGTTTTGATTTTATTTACAATGCGGCACGAACCTTCCCAGTGGATGGTTATGACATTCCTGCCCTGCTTGTGGGCTAACGGCTTATTGTAGTGGTAAAAGAAACGTTTGGGCTTAGGAGTTTTAATTCCATACTGCCATTCTTTAATAGCCTGTTCTTTAGAGATAGTGGGAGTTTTCATGACCCTTACTATATGACTAGTTGGCCAGTGTGTCAAAGGAATTCTACAATTTGTTCATGTAAACGAAAGGCGACTTTCTATACATGTCAATGATCATATACAAAGAATCTTTATTTGTGTAAGCTTTTGATTATTAGAGATTTACGGCGCCGGGCTCCGCCGGGCGATATAACCTATTGATACCGAGGGGTTTCGGAGTGACAGGATTCGAACCTGCGACTTCTTGCTCCCAAAGCAAGCGCACTACCAAGCTGTGCTACACTCCGTTAAAACCTTTACACGGAAATGCCGCCCTCGATACCCCTATCGAGGACGGCTATCCCCTATCCCTTATTTTCTCCGTGCGACAAACCTTCCCTTATTGTCCCTGACATTGTGATAATGGTCGCCATTAGGCTTGACACCATAGTCCTCGTAGTCGTTGTAGTCGTCCTCCTCATTCTCGTCCTCATCCTCATCATAGCCATCGTAGTAGCTATCGGGAAGCGGAGCGTCGAATGTACCGACAACCTCGTACCGAGAAGTACGCATCTTCTGGAAGTCGCAATCGTGAGGAACGCTGACCACATCAGCAGGATCAACCTTGACGATCACGACCCGACGATCACCACTACCAAAATTGGTAGCATACTCAAGCGAACCGACATGGAAGCCATAACTGCAACCCATGTTAGCATCGTCGCAAACCGAGTTGCGAGGCATTGATAGAACCTCACCAACCTTATTGCTGAACTTGCCAGAGTAGTGATCCATCCAGTCAGAACGGACGCTCTTATAGCCGAGGAAACAACCATCTGGCGTGATGGGCATATTTCCATGCTCAAGGAACGAGTAGAGTTCCGTAACACTACGCCGAGATGGATTCTGCATCAGTCTGGTAAGAAACTTAACCAGAGGAGTAGGCGAGATTCCCTCCTTGATAAAAGCCAAAATCTTTTCCACGATGGTTCCATGCACCACTTCACCATTGAAGTAGACATGACCATTAACAACTTCGACACTACCCTCCGACCAATCGGAGACTACACTTGCCGTGTCGATGAGATCAAGGAGTTCCTGTTCGGTAACTCCCTGCTTGACTGCTTCGATAACACGACCCCAATTCTCATGCGAACTCTGTATCGTGTACGGAGTGCCGTTGAGGATTGCGGTAAGCGAGTTATCAGTTAGGATGTATGGGATGTTCATAACTCCCTCATCATCTACTTTTTTGCATAGGGTGACAAGATATTTTTACAAGAAAAATACGAATAGTCATAAGTCATTCGCTATCAACAAGTTACGGCACCGGGCCCCGCCCGGCGATGTTAGTAATATTAAATGAGTTGGGGATGGAGCCACACCACATAGCTCCACCCCCGTTCCCTCACCACAACAATCTTTAAGCGTTGAAGTAGCTTGCTATGACCTTGAAGAACTGGTCACTACCACCCCAACGGAAGTTTCTCTCTTCGATATAAGGAAGCAGAGGAAACCTAGCCTCAAACGCTTTGACACGACCAGCAATATCATTAGCAATCTTGGTAGCGTTATCGTTCTTCTTAACATTCTTGCCTTGGTCAAGACGATCAATCTTATCCATCATGGTAAGAGCAACCTGCTCCTTGGCTTTAGAGTTGTTATCGTTATTACGAGAGTTGATGCAAGCAAACAAGTCTTGTAGTGTCTTGCGATCATCGTCACTCTTGATGAGAGACAAGATCAAGTCTTGATGCTTTCTGTCTGTCATACGATAGAACGCAGAACCATTAAGCATCATGCAACCCAAACGATAGGCAAGCAACTTGTCGATGTCGATTGCGTTAGCAGAGATGTAGTTATCAAACTCTTCACGCATCTTATCCTCAACGCTAACCCATCCGCTACCAATCTTATTCTTGAGTTGACCACCTGTGAACCCAACAATAGTAGCAGGGTTAATCGTCTTGAATGGGGCAACTAATTCCTTGAGAGTGCTATTACCGATTCTTTCACCATTAAGAACTGCTTGATAGTTATTGATCTGGATATAGATACCCGAACCAGTCTTTTGATCGACCGCACAATCCTTCCAAGAGCTACGATCCCTCCAAGAGTTAATGCTAGGGTCGAGCATTAAAGCACCAGTACGCTTTGCCTTGGTAGTAGTGAACGATGCGGTATTGGTAGGCAGGGTAATCGTAGATGCAAACATGAAGTCCTCATCAGCAAACCCATTAGCCTTCTTGAGATCAGCAATCTCTGTAGCATATTGAGCATACTCCGTAGGCTTGAGAACCTTTGTGACTTCAACAGCACCCTGCTTCTCTACCTTCTGCATGGTCAACAGATAGACGCTCTCCTTATTAGATGCTTGGGAGGCAAGGTAACGACCATACCTAGCACCAGAGTTGTAATGCCCAAGGTCATTAAAAACTAATTTAATGTCATGCCTAGCTTGGAACTCGTTCATGTTGGTAGTCTGGATATTACCATTCCAGTTCTGACGATACCGCATCATGTGGAAGCGTAGCGTCTTGGTAGCGTCACGCTTTGTGATGTCAACATTATCAGAGGTGATAACCTTGCCGTTAAAGGTGATCTTTTTAACGATGTTACGGATGTGATAGAAACCGCTAACCATATTGTCCAACTCGGACATGAACTTTTTAGCAGAGTATTCGCTCTTGGCAGAGGCATTGATCTGTTTCTGAATGTCATCCACCAGCACCTTGATGATCTCTCCTGCCTTCGTCTTGATATTGCCAATAGTCCTGTCGGTGTATTGCAAACCCTCACGACTTGCCGCAACATCCAAGTCACCGATACCAAAATCGACGACGATTGAACTATTGAACAAGTAACTGATCTGTGTGTCGAGATCATTACCAGCAACAAACTTTAATGCACTTCTGTCGATAGGGTATGCGATGTTACCCATGACTGCCATCGGGCGATTGTCCTCTAGGTTTTCATAAAAAGCCCAACCCCTGCCAGTAGAGATAGGCTTGGCAAAAACCTTATCATACTCTGCCTTGTCCATGCCGATAATTTCGGGACGAACCTTAAAGAATCGGAGGTAACGCTTAACAGCCTTGGTGAAGTAGTTGGAGTCCTCGCCCTTAACTGGAATGACGATCTCTACACCATTCTCTTCCGTAGTGTCCTTGGTAGATAGCAGGGCAATCTGACCGATACCGCTAGGGTCGATGAAGGCATTATAGGAACGAACTTTGCCTTCGGTAAAGCTATTGATAACAAAGTTGTCACCATAAGCAAAAGCACTCTTTGAGCCTAGACCCAACTGACCGATAAAAGCGTTGCTCTGACGCTTCGTGCTTTCTCCATAGAAGCAGTAGATGTCTTGAATGTCCTGCTCGGAAAGTCCACGACCAAAATCACGGATCTTGAAAACCTTTGACAAGGGACTAGGCATCGTGATCTTGATAGCAGTATTAGGCTTGCCAGCTTCGACATTAGCATCGTAGGCATTGGCAGAGTATTCACGCACGACAGCACCGATCTTGTCGGTGTAAAGCTGATTGCGTAGAACATTGAAGATATGGGCGAGTCCAGTATCTTTGATGCCGAAACTGACGGCAGACTTAATTCCCTTGGATTCTAGCGAGTTATATGTAGTGTTTTGGATCATGGTGTTAGTAGTGTTGTGTGAGCCTTCATAATAGACTTTCTTGTATGGCATGACAAGAATTATTTTCACAATTTTACAGGTATCTCTAAGTTGTTGAAAAGGAATGACTTACAGCGCCGGGCCCCGCCGGGCTAAAGGAGGGCCCATAAACCAAAAAGAGCCCCCCAGTAAAGGAGGGCCCTTATCCCAGCCTCAAAGGAGGCCCCTAGTACCGATGCTTGTGAGTAGAAGCTCCAACTGAATGGTGTGAGCGACCGCTAGAAGAACTATGCTTCCACCCTGCGGCTTGCGCTCCAGAAACGCTCACGAAAAAGATTGCGGTAATGACGGCTAGGATTGTTTTATTCATTGGTTGTGTATAGGTTGTATTTGTAGTTTTCTATTTTTCCATTGTTAAACATACGATAGTGCCAGTTACCATGGGTAACATCCATCATGTGTCCGAACAACAGAGAGTTCTTTGGATTATATTCATATCCAAATAGATTAAGGAGGAATGTGATGGGGTCTTTCATATTTATAGTTTGTGGGTTTTTGTTTGGGACTGCAAGAAAATTGTCCCTGCCACTCCGTCGAGTGCTACCCCCAGATGAATCTCTTCACGCTGGGGTTGGTGACTGCACGATACGATTGCAGAACACACAGGGGGTTTTGCTCTCTGCTTTTAGCCCAGTTAATTATGCTGGACGCCGACTTGAGACGGTTAACTTCAAACGATCATTTGTCGCCTGCAAATTAGTAGCATTACAAATTATTAAAGAGCTTCCTAGGTTGTGTCTTTAGAACTGCTAGGCCAGTCCTTGTATTGTTATAGTAAATCTATTTGCCCTCTGTGTCAACAGGTGTTTCAAAAAAACTAGAGTCCAATCCAAAATAGGAAAATAGCTCCCATAACTTCTCCTGTGCTATCTCCAAGCCTTTAACCGCATCAAAATCTTCAGTAGTTTTTATTTCATCTTCCAAATAGTTTTGCATATTAATACAGACGGCGCGCCACTTCTGTCCATTTAAACAATCGGTCATTGGGACTTCCTCTTTGGGTAGAGAATATTTAATATTAACTTCCATAGCCATAATAGGGATTTACGAATGCCAAATCCAATAAATAGGTTGGAGATTTACTAGCCAAATTCCCCTTAATAGCTGTATTAGCTAGCCCGATTTCCCCTAAATAGGGATTTACGCCCGATATCCCCCTAAATAGCTTTTTGGGAATACCCCTGTCCCCTTATATCAGAAACTAATATCATTTCTGTAGTACTAACTGGATGGATTGTTTGTATTTCCACTATATATTAGTATATCACTATTTGGACAGCTTGTCAAGCCATGTATCTATCTGGTAATCAACGACTTACGAGACCGGGCCCCGCCCGGTGGGCGTTGTCTTACAAGTGATCAGTTAGGTAAGCGCATATAATTAAACCTACGGTAATTAGAGGGACTAGGTATCGCATTTTCATTTTGCGTCCTCCGATCCGCCAAACATCTGATCCCACTCCTCGCCCGTGATGCCCGTCTTGTAGAACTCACGCTCGTCGGCGTTGAGGTTAGGGAAGGCGTTCTGTAGAAGCGCGCCGTTGGCGTAGGCTTCGACTTGAGCCTCGGTGATGTCGAGGTCGAGGGTGCGGGTGATCTGGGTGAAGGGAGAGGTACGGGTTACTTTCATATGATCATCATACTATAATTTGTCCCTAGCACAACAAAAAAAATGCATGAATAAAAATTAATTTATTAAAAAAAGCTTGACATACCACTTGTCTTACTGTATACTACCGGGCGGGGCCCGGCGCTGTAAACCCTTGAGAATCAGTAACTTACACAAGCCAGAATCGTGTCAAGCAAAAACCGCCCCCTATGTTAGTAGAGGGCGGCTGATGTTAGGCTAGATGTTAGGCCTCGACTAGAACCGCATCTTGAGCCTCCACGACTTGCTGGGCCGCGATCCCTGCGAGAGGGTCGAGCAGTGCGTGTAGAGCGTCCGACCTGCGAGGCAGTGCCATCGCATTACCGCGCAGGACATTGGTGAAGGCGTTGTGCAAGCCCCAGAGGTTGCGCTCGGAACCCCAGACATCGTGTTCGGGTTCGTGCCACTGGGCGACCACATCCGCAAGCGCAGTCTTGGAAACCGCGCCGCAACGGAAGGCCTTCACGATGATGTCGTGGGCATCCTTGTCGGCAATCGCGCAGGACTGATAAGCCTCGACGCGCTTTGCATGGTTGCCCCATGCGCTAGTGAGCTTGCCGAATGCGCCAGCGAGGAGCATCGGAAGATCGCGCAGGATGAACTTTGTGTGACGACGAGCGATCTTGATCTCGTTGTGGAACGCGAGGTTATCGCAGACGAAAGGCGCGGAGCCAGCGTTGATGCCAGCAGGGAATGACTTGTCGTGCGAGTTACGCAAACCGATGACAGTCCCGACAGTCTCGGCAAGCGAGAAGTTAGGGATTCCAGCGACTTGGAAAAGTCCAAAGTAGCGTTGACCATCACGAGCGAGAGCGTGACGCTCCTGCACGATTTCAAGGCCAGCGGTTGCGACAGTCTCGCGCAAGCCTTCAATGATGCGCGAGTGAGGGATCGGATGCCACGACTCCGTGGCGTTAGGGGTGATGGAGTTGGCGACTTGCTCGGAAGAAACTTCGTGGCCGCCGCAGTGTAGTGTGAGGTTCAGTGTTTTCATTGAGCCTTCATCATCCATCTTTTTGGCGTTCGGTACAATACCTTTTTTACAATTTTGTGCGATTTTTTTGTATAAAGCGCGCTTGACATTCGTTCGTTTATATAAAGCAAAATGGCTTTTACTTTAGACAACCCACAGAGCCAGTATTTATGCGGCTCCGCGGCCTATTTGATCTGTAGCCGGTGGCCCACCCGTAGAGCCAGTATCTATGCGCCTGTGCAGTTGTCTTACAAGCCGCCGGGCGGGGCCGGGCGCCGTAACCCGTTGATATTCAGCAAGTTACAGCGATTGGTGGTTGGGATGTTATATTAGCGCATTTTGTTTTCCTTTTTTATTTGTTTTTATTATAGTGAATTGCGATAGCCACTAACAAGCATATTAGTAGAAAAGTCATGGCTCGTCACGTTAAACGGTTTCCGGTTGTAGGACAAAGCCTGACTCGTCCTTTTTCCCCTTGCCCTTGGCGACAAGTCCGACGATCACGCCCCTTGCATCTTTGAAGCGAAGGTCGGTGTCATCACCATTGACCACGGGCTTTCCGAGATAGGTTTCGGGAAGTTTACCAGCGAACACGGCGGCGATGTTACCGCCTAGCTTTGCGATGATCTCAACCACGCTCTGATTGTTTTCTTTGCGTGAGAAAGTCAAGTGGTAGTTGGCAGGCAACTCGCCACGAAGGAAAGCAAGCATCCGCTTGGGATTGGGCGTGTAGTCGTAGAACATCACTTCAGGGAAGGTGTTCATCTCAATCAGATTTTCCCATGGAAGATCAGAGAGAACATTCAACCGCACAGCAAGTTTCATGTTTTTCTTTTTTGCGTTCTTAATCGCAAGAGAGATTTCCTTTTTTAATTGTGCAAGGAAAGCGTCCTTCTGTTCAATGAAGTAACGAGACTTTTTTAGTCGTGCCTCTTGAACATTAGAAAACACGCCCATGCCCGAAGTGTTGAGGCAGGCGGCGGCACAGCCTTCCGAAGCGTGAGAGCAAAAGTTTTTGCCGGAGAGATTATAGGGAAGGAGAGACAAGCCAAGCGTGAGCCAGCCGAGTTTTTCGCCTTTGCGGATTTTAGTGTTGTTGGGTGATAGGAGTTTCATGGTTCTATGATTTTGATTATTTTTTGCGATAGTGTCAACGATCAATTTTCTGGATCCCAGTCATTTGATCCTTCACGAATTAGATGTCCTTCTGGCACACGATCCGTTGCCCATCCCATAAAGTTTTCCCTAGTGATTCCGTCGAGCGTATCCTTTGCCGCTTGCATGGCATCAGCTTTGAACTTTTCAGCCTTGCCCTTGTATTGCTTGCTCACAGGAGAATCTTGCCAGAGACGGATATTCTCCCATGTAAGACCACGCACGATGTCCTCCGATGTCGTGAGAAAGTAGGCGAAGCTCTCGCCGATGTAGTGAAGGAAACCATCTCCGAGCGTTTGTCCGTTGCTTACCCATCCTCCCTCGTCGTCAATGTTGCTTGTGACATTTGCACCAGCGATACCAAGGTTGAAGTAGCGATTGAAAGAGCGTTCGATCTGTTGGCGAGTGCCAGAAAGACCGAAAGCCAATCCGTTGCCATAGGATGAAATCGCTTCAGAGGCGAAGGCGTTGAGGGTTGCGTTAGGGGTTTGGGTGTTGTTGTTTGTCATGGTTCAAAACTATCCGATGCCGTCTCGAATTGCAAAATCTTTTTTCATTTTGGCGAAACTTTTTTTGTGCGAAACTTGTTGACAGCCGTAGAGCTAGTGTTTATGCGGCTCCGTGGACTAGTTCGTCTACGGGTGGGTGGGTATCCGTACAGCCCCATTCTATGCGGCTCCGCGAGGGGTGGGCAACCCGCCGGGCGGGGCCCGGTCACGTAAGTCATTGATTTGTAGTAACTTAGAATGATTGCGTCTCTCTAAGGTATGTTAGGCGATTATTGGATATTAAGTAACTCTCTTCTAGCCTCTGAAGTGGACGATTTAATCCAGTATCATAAATTGATCCGTTTATGATAGCAAAAGCGTGACGATTAGTTGCAACATAGTAGCGACCAGTTGGGTTCTCTTTAATGAACCTCTGAATGGTGATACTTTTGTAACGCTTTTTTTTGTATGTTATGCCGTACTCCTTTTTGGCATATTTAAGTAATTTTTCTGGATCAAAACCATGACCATTTTTTCTGCCAGCTTCAACGCCTATCTTGTGAGCATACTCGTAAGGTATGCCAGCACTTGCCGCCAATGCACGAATCGTGCAGTCTCTAAACTCTCTGATTCCAGACCTTGCTCTTCCAGCGTCAGAGCAGATTGTTCGTGATTTTAAATCCATTTTTATTTGAGAAGAAAGTTGGAGCCCATGCGAGTGTTTTACGACATCCTTTTAACTCGCACACCCAATGAAGTCGAGGTGCTAGCGGGACTTTGCTAGATGATTGCAACTAGGCGATCAACTCAAAGCGGTTGATGCGATCCAAGCGGAACCTGCGGATGTCATCCACAGCAGGGACATAGCAAGTGATTCCCTCACCAGCAGGATTGTTCACTCCACGATCCTCCTTGTAGAAGAACTTCCCGAAAGGACGGGAAACTTGATACTCCTTCGGCTCAAAACCATTCGTCGCCGCCGAGTAGACGATGCGATAGGTTCTGCACAAGCCGAGCTTGTAAGCGAGTTTCGTGAAGAGGAGGTTGAGACGGATTGCGGTTTTCATGGTAGTGTTGTTTTTGTTTTGTTGTTTCTGTATTTTGATTATTAAAAATTTTGGGTGATGTGTCAAGAGACAATCTTGATATTTTTTGCGGCTCTGTATGCCGAGATCATCTCACCGATGCGGTTACGACTGGACTTGGTGAAGTAACTATTAACTCCCCAGTTGGCTTTGATGTTCTTGTGAGCTTTGACTTCGCTCTGAATTGCAATCGCCAGATAGGCACGGATGTTGCAGACATTGGTGAAGTTGAGTGTGGTGTTCTTATTTTTCATACTTCTAGTATAAGCAGACTTCGCAGAAAAAACGAGAAAAATCGTATGGCTAGATGAAATTATTTTTATTGAAATCGCTTGACAGCCCTAGCCCTAGTATTTATGCCGCTCCAAGCTATATTCGTCTACAGGCAGGGGGTCGGCTCTAGAGCCAGTGTTCATGCGCCTCTACAGATGATCACCGGCTGACCGGGCGGGACCCGGCGCCGTAACCCCTTGGTTATCAGCGCTTTACATTAATCGGTCATTTTAGTGACGAAAACAGGAGTATATTCACCCATGTAAGCACCAGCGATGTTAAATTCAAAGAATTCCCATGCTTCATCTCTATCCATTCCTTCGGACATTAGCTTGGTGATAATTTTATTGGTATCGTAAGCAATCACAGATGGGCGACCAGCTTGCGAGGTAAAACCAATGATGCAGTCATCATACCCATCGGCCTTCAGAACATTTTCGTCAAGGCATTCTAGGAGATCGTCAAGATCAATTTTAGAACTCATAGCCGCCTCCTATGTCGTTCCTGTCTTCAACAGAAGAATCTAGATATTGGTCTGGCTCTACTTCGTCCATGCTTCTAGGCGTGTGACCTAGTTCATGCTCCTCCATGTAGTATTCTGGCTCGTTGCTGTTATCGGGGTCGTTGGGGTCTTGCATAATCTGATTAAAATGTTTTTTGGTTATGGTGTCAAGCGTTGATCGTGGCGCAGAACTCTCTGAATCCACGCACGATGTGTGAGATATCGCCGGTAGTGCTACAGAGTGCATCGGCAATGCTTATCGCACAATCACGCTCAAGCTGAAGCTGAAGCAATTTCTTCATCACTTCTCGCTTAGTAACTCCGGCAGTAGACTCTTCAAGAGCATCCAGCATTAGATCAAAGTCCATTTTAGTAAAATTCTTTTTGATCATTTTATTTAATTCCTAACTGACTGAGTTTCTTTTTGAATACCGCATCTTGGATTTTCTGCCAGCCTTCCTCTTGGAATGGCGTTTGCGCGAGGGACTCATCATTCCAATGAAACGATGGGATGCCCCAAGAATTAGCCTCATAGGTTGCGGCACTATGCTTAACGGCAAGGTGTCGCCAAACTAAAGAGGTGGCGAGTGAGTCGATCACGCAGAAGGTGATGGCGACGATGGACATGACTAGGATGTTGCGCGTGGTGTTGTTCATTATTGTGTTTATTTAGGGTTAGTTTAACTGATAGCCGTAGTTGATACCAAGAGAATCTTCTCTCTCAAGATCACCGATCTGCTCCTCCCATCCAGCGATGTCGTCCTGCAAGGTCTCTAGTGACTGCTGACGAATGATGTAGAGAGGATGTTCTGGAAAAAGCATCGACATCTGCTTTTCGATTGCCGCGATCTCTTTTTCCGCTTGTGCAATTTTTTTGTTCAGTTTGGGGATGAGGTAGTGCATAGAGTAATTAAAAAGAATTTTTATTGTTCAGTCAAGCTTTCCGAGATTTTTCCATTCTCTTCTTGGCTTTAAGCTCCTCAAAAGAACTTACGCCATTTTTTTCATATAGCTCCTCAAGACCTTCTTTCGCACCTTCACGAATTGCGGTGATAATCTCAAAAAGAAAACCGGCAACCTTGAAAAGAATCCAAAGGGCGACAGAGACGAATACGATGGTTTCAGCGATGTGTAGTATGGTGTTCATAAAGTAATTAAAATGTTTTTTTATTGTTCAGTCAACCCAAATGTTCGGATTGCCATGCTCTTTGACGATAGCCTCCAACTCATCAAGCCAAGCCTCGTACTCGGAGGCGTAAGCGGCGAGATCGTCAACTGCGGTTTCTTTAGGGTCGAGTAGTAGTTCCATGATTAGAGAATACCATAAAAAGAGTTTTGTGCAATAATTATTTATAAAAAAATTTCGACCGAATGGGAGAAAACGATTGACAGCCTGCAGGCCCAGTGTTTATGCGGCTCCGCGGCCTACTTCATCTACAGCCGGTAGGCTAGCCTCAGAGCCAGTATCTGTGCGGCTCCGCGAGGGGTGACCGACCCGCCGGGCGGGACCGGGCGCTGTAAGTCGTTGATTTTGAGTTACTTACGAAAAAGGGATATGATGAGCAATGTTAGTGGATAAAAGTAGGTAAAAGCCGCCAAGATTACGCCAGAGATTGCTAGGATGTTATCAATCATATTATTAGATGTTAAAGCGCACGAATTTCGCGCAGTGCGGAGATATTTTCCTTGATTTCGTTAGTCCAGAAGTCCACGGAGCTAACATGGCGAATCTGTTGCGCATTTCGACGACTTTGCCACGATTTAGCGATGAGAGATCGGATGGCAACACGGGCAGTGAATTTGGTTGAAGTGGAGAGAGTTTTTTGTGTGTTTTTCATATTGTTAGTTATTTGGTTAGTTGTGATGTTATTATGGGCGAGATTGGATGCCTTCTCTGACGGCTTTTATAGCCTTGCCAGTAGCCTCGTATTCGTCCTTGATGGGAGAGTCACGATAGACCGCAGATAACATGAGCAGATAATGCTCCATGATTTTAGCGGCTTCAATGATCTGTTTGTCGGAGTAAGGAGAGATGTTTCTCATGATAGTTATAGGGTTAGGGTTAGAGGGATTGAGCAAAGCGAACCTTTGCCATGTTGTAGTACTTAACGCCAGACCATTTCGGGTCTTTGTACTGCTCACGGAAGCTGTCCCTAGTTTCTTGGTAGCGTTCGCTCATCTCACGAAGAGTGAACCAGCGACCAGCGGTGAAAGTGGGATCGGTCATCCCATAGTTTGTACCGAGGAAGGTGTGAATCTTGATCTCGTACTCGCCATCATTCCAGCGAGTGTCGGAGATCAGTTCTTGAACTCCTGCGCCTCCCCAGTTGATGATGAGTGCCATCCCGATGTTCGGGGTGAAGCTAGGAGTGAAAGTGACAGGCGAAGTGGTGATTGAGTTGTTCATATTTTTATTTCCTTTATTTTGTATGCTACTAGTGTATCAGAAACCTTTCCGAAAAGCAACGCTAGAGTTGTGGTTGAGTGTTGTTCGGGGCGACACATCCTGTCCCGATTTTGCGCTTCACCCAATGAGTGTTTGGGCAAGGCTTGCCGATGGTTGCGGAGCCTACTGGATACCACGCCCTTTCCCATCCGACGATTTGACCGACCAGATCGCCCTCTTGGACGATTTCGCCTGTGTTGAGTGTCCTGTAGTTGTTGAGGTTTTCTTTATCTTTCATGCTATAAGCGTATCACAGGTCATGCAAAAATGCGACAAAAATCGTTCGGTTACCTACGGGTCATCACGACACATCCTGTCACCGCGTACCCAGAGTGTTAACATTCATCTACAGCCCATGCCCTGCCTGTAGAGCTAGTGTTTATGCGGCTCCAGCGTTGTCTTACAACCCGCCGGGGGGAGCCGGGCGCTGTAAGCTGTTCTCTGTCAACAACTTATGCTTTTACTCTTTCACTGCTACTAACATCCCATGAATACCATTCCGATTTGCCTCTAGAATTGTGTCTACATTATCATCAATGTGTAGAACACTATTTAACATCTGTAAATGTGGAAGTTTTGCTTCACCTTTTGTCGCAATCATTCCAGTAATCGGAAGTTTATGATCCGCAACAAATTGCTGAACCTCATGCATATGATCCCAGCTTCTGAAACTAACAATCCAGATATCATACCCATGCTTTGCCTTATCAAAGACAATTTCAAAGATTTCCTCTATAGGAGTTAACACTCCATTATCCAGATGCTCAATTGGATTTTCTGGATTCCAGACTCCATGAGTCTTTGCTAGTGTTTCGTCGAAGTCTACTGTGATTACTTTATTCATATATTTTACTGGTTAAGATTGTCCTCTTTCAAATTCTTCTTTGCGATCTCTGCGGCGATCTTGTTCAGCCTCATCACCCTTTCCATGAGGGTTTCTGCTTTGATCGTTTGGTTGTTCTTATCTTTCATGGTTAAAGAATAGCATGGAGCCGCAAGAATTACAACAAAAAAATTCGCATGGGATAAACTTTTTTTTATAAAAAATGCTTGACAATGGCATTGTCTTACACTATACTACCGGGCGGCGCCCGGCCTTGTAAGTGGTTGATTACCAACCCTTTCCGTACTTCTGTCGTCTTTTGTACAATTTTTTGCTTGACACGGCGCGTTGGACAGGCGCATACGGCTGTCTTACCTTGATGTCTTTCAGTTGTATTACAAAGCGTTCGGTTTTCATATTATTCAGCAGGGCAGTTCTCCCAGTACCAGTCAGCATAGGAGAGTTTCCACTCTTCCTCGAATGCGATCATCTGCTCACCTGTGTAGGTGAAAGTCCGCATCAGTTGACGCTTGATGATTCCCAAGTCGTACTCCTCAAAGCTCCTCTCAACAAGCGTTGAAAGCTCGCGGTCATTGATCGCGCGAAGCATGAGTTCCGAAGTGGTGTTGTGGGTGATGTCAATTTTCATATTCTGATTATGAGGGTTAAGGTTAATTTTGTAAAGCGTAAAAATTACTTTGCAGTAACTTTTTTCTGTGCTTGTTTCCAAGCATTCCAGCGGACTTTTCTGGCAGTCCAGATTCTGTTTTGACGCTCCCAGCGAGCGACTTCCCACTCTTGAGAAGTTTGATTGTTATTCTTATTGTTCATGCTGTAAGCATACCATGATGACCCGAAAAACACTACAAAAATCTTTCGGCTATCGCAGGTAGGAACGACACATCCTGTCAGTGTGTGCCCATAGTGTTAACATTCATCTACAGCCTATACCCTACCGCTAGAGCCAGTGTTTATGCGGGTCTACGGGTGGTGACCGGCTGACCGGGCGGGGCCCGGCGCCGTAAGTTGTTGATACTCAGGGCTTTATCTCTCTCATGATTCCTGCGATGTAAAATCGCCAATTCTTTGGCTTATGAACCAAACAATTTAGGTGAAGTGAGATGCGATAGAGGCTCATGTTAAGTGTTCTTGATTTTCATCTCTAATTGACGAATTTTTGCTTCAAGCTCTTTCGTATGCCTACGATAGAAAGCCAAGTCTTGCTCGTAAGTTTTAACCGCAAAAAGCAAGTTCTTGACTTGATCTTCTGCAGTTCCAGAGAGGATGATCGGATCGTCAAAGCGTTCCTTATTCATTCGCTTCTGTTCGGAATCCATGATGGCGGTCTGGATTCTATCGTGTCTAGCTTCTGGAGTTTCACCGCCACAGGTTACTTTGAAGCTACGGAGAGGGTATTTGTATGATCTCATATTCTTTATTTATTTTCGATGTGTTTGTTTATATTGTCAATCAGCTTTTCGTTAGCCTTTGCGTAGGCTTCCAGATTCCTTGCGAACGCTTCAAGGCGAGCTTTGAGAGGATTTTGTTTTGGGGCTTTTCTTCTTTTCATGCTTTCAATGTATCAGAGTGATTCCGTTTTGTCAACCGATTTTTTTTGTTTTTTTATTCTTCTTCTGGTTCAAACTCTGCCCATTCTCCGCAGTCCTTGCAGAGGGCAATGTAATCGTTCTGTTCCAGAACTGGTGAGAGTGGACTATTGGAAGCCCCACAGCAGTTGCTGACGAGCTTTGTTTCTTTGAGTGTTTCTTTATCTTTCATGCTATGAGCATAGCCCCAAACCGAAAAAATTACAACAAGTATTTTTCATTTTGATAAACTTTTTTTTGACGATTTGGCTTGACAGTCAAGCCGCCGACTTGGTGTCTACCTTCATCCGCAGGCAGGGGGGTGTCTGTAGAGCTAGTGTTTATGCGGGTCTACGCTGTAAGACAAGCCGACCGGGCGGGGCCCGGCGCTGTAAGTGCTTGATGTTCAGCTACTTATCGCGTTGCCTTTGCCAGACTCTGGCATAGATGTTATATACGCGCTTTTCATACTCTGGATGTGAGCCTAACTTCACGCCTCGCCGACGCAGTATGTCGGCGAGGTGACGCTTGAGTTGTATCTGTTGGACTATTGTCATACAAGCGAGTACTAGTGATGACGGCGTCCGCTTGTCCCCGCGTGACCGCCCGATACGCCTTTGTGTCCGTATCCAGACAGGCCGCTATGCTTCCATGCGGCTTGAGAGCTAGGGGTGAAGATGGCGAGAGCTAGCACAACGAGGAGGAGGTGTTTGATGTGGTTCATGTGTGTGGTGTTTAGTGTGATTCTACTTTTTTTTGTATGCGATTGCAAGTGCTACGATTACGGAGGCGATGAGCAATTCCATTAGTGGTTACAGATCTGGTCAGCGTAGTAACAGATGCCGCCGAGGACGCAGAGGTTAGCGAAGGCGAGGAGTGCGATGATGTACTTCATATTACTTGGAGAGAACCTCAAGGGCGATGACGATGATGCCAACGGCAGAGAGCGAGAGCAAGCCGAAGGCGAGGAACGAGGCGATGATGAGGACTGATTCGATGTGGTGTTTCATTTGTTCTAGTGTGTTGTTTGTTGGTGAGTGTGTCAAGGTTAGAGTGACTGAAGGAAAGTCTTCACCTCAAGCAGGGCGTTGCTGATGTAGAAGCAAGCCTTCATGCGAAGCGTGTTCTGCTGTCTGGCATGGTAGCAAGACAGGTTGTAGAAGTTCTGTGAGAGGTTGAAGATTGTGGTGATCATGGTTAGAGTATGTGTGAATGTAGTGATTGTGTCAACGATTATTTCTTGGGAATCCAGAAGCCCTCTTCCCAGAGACCGCGCTTGATCTCGGAGAGTTTCTTGAGTTGAATCCTACGGAGTTCGATGATCCTCTGTTTGGTGGTGTTCTTATTTTTCATGTGTTCATACTACCACGGAGCCGTGAAGATTGCAACACTTTTTTTTATTTTTTTTCGTGTGCTGCCCTGCTTTGCCTCGCGTGACGGCGTAAGACAATTGTATGACAACGCGTATCCCCTCCCCTTTTTGGAAAAAAAGCCAGCCGCGCAGCCCGGAAGCGGTCGGGTGGGTGCTACTTCCATCTCCCCCAATAAAATACCTACCTTATTCAGAAATCTCGCCGCTTTGAATGGTTTTAAATAATAAATAAGCGGCTCGACCGCCGCTCGCTATGCCACGCGAGCGAACTTCCGATACACTGTCGCGGAATTTTCGGAATAATCCGCGCAAGTTAATTCAATCAACTAATACATAATATATTAAAAACTCTATATTAATGCATTAAATAATCCACGCTCACGTTATGAGCATACCACACAAGTATAAAATATACACAAACTATATAAACTGATAATAGTAGGGCGAACCATGCGGGGAAACACTCTATCGTGCGTTTTATAAAGCCTCTCATAGTATATAATAGGTAACCCCTGCCAATTTATAAAAAATGGAATAAAAACACGTTATTAATAATTAAATCATTTTAAAAATACCGGGGGGATAAATAATAAATATATATGACACTAATATAGAGTCAGTGTAATTACTATATAAGATTACTCAATGGTAAACTTACGCCTATCCAGACTGGTGGAAATGCACTTAAAGCGTTCCTTCAGGTGCTTCGTTAGATTTCTTATTGGAAATTAATTCAACTTAAGAAAAGCCAGCAATCGCTGCCAGAAGCCCAGTTTAACTGGCGCCGGGGCAACCAAACGCTTGCGTGTGCCACAAACGCCACCACAGCACTTACCATTGGTCTTGCTCTTTTTTATTCCAATCGCGCTCTTTTTATTATTTGTTTTATTTGTCATAATAATATTATTATATTAATCCTGATTGATGTTTTCCATATTTTCTTGTTGGAATTCCCTGATAGCCTCTAAGATAAAATCCAGTTCTTTAGTTATGTCTGGTGTTTTAGGATAGCGCTCTTGCTTGGCCAGTAGTAAGAACTTCTTCTTTAACTGCTCCACAACAAAGTCCTGCGCCTCCCTCTCGGTGGAGGTTTTTGCCTTTGGAAAGAAATCGTACACGCCGGGCCCTTTTAAATTGTTTCTAATTGAAGCCTGTTTCCTTCCTTGACCTCTTTCGCCCAAAATACGTCTATCCCACTATAGATTTTATAACGGTTGCTATTCTTTATTTCAATAATCTTTCCATAACGCCAGTTGCGACTGCCGCGCTCAAGAAACTCAACATTATCATTTAATTTGAAATTAGTTTTCGCATTCATAGTATATATTATATAATATAATGGGCGCAAAAACAATTTTTGTATTAAACACTGCGCTGTTCAGTAATCCGTGTAATTAGTTATTGTATATATGGCATCCGTTGGACTAACAAACTGTTATTTAATAAAGCTCTTAACCATTTCCGTTAATCCGTTTGTGAGTGGCGGCGCCGGGACTTTCGATCTATATAACCTTAGAAGCATGACAAACATTACTGCTACTGGTGTGGGCTTGAGTAATATTACAAATTTTGGCGCATGCTCAAAGCTGGCCGTTGTTAGTGTTAATAATAATGGTTTAAGTGGTGCAATTCCAGATTTTAGATTAAATACCGGATTACGTCAATTCACTGCATACGGAAATAACTATACTGGTATAACTCAGAATTACTGGGACGCTAATGCTGGTGCCATGCAGAATTTTTTAATATATAATAATCCAAACTTGAGTGGAACACTACCAGTGGGCATAACAGGACTGACTGGCATACAAAGTTTTTCGGTAAATGGTTGTAAATTAAGTGGCACCTTGGCGATACCAAGGTCTAGAGTTATGACTGTATATAATGCCTATTCAAATAATTTTACTGGCACAATTCCAGATATTAGCTACCAAACAGGATTAAAAACATTTGGTCTTAATAATAATAACCTAACTGGTTTTAATGGTGGATTTCCCACGGGGGTATCTGGACTAAACGCACAGTTCAGTGCTAACAAACTTTCCTTTTCTGGAGTGAGTCAGATACTTCAGGCGGCTGTTAATTCCACCTCCACTACTGGTGTTCTCGCTCTTGGCGGAACCAATAATGCCCGTGCCACAGGAACCACGAATGTTAATAACATAAATACCCTAGTAAGCAGAGGATGGACTGTGACTTATAATTAATTTATATTTATATATATGATAACACTAGTACAAGCCCCCGACCATTATGAACTACCAGAGGCGAGTTATGCTTTTTATTTTGATAGTGGTTCTAATAGTTTATTATGCAGACCATTCGCAGCGCCCGGTACCTGCGCCTCGCCCTACACACTTGCCATCGGAAGTGCCGAGCAAGAATGTCTCGACTACATCACCGAAAATAACATTACCGTACCCGAATGGCTGACCGAGTAACAAAAACCTGCGGGTTATGCAAGAAAGAACTGGAATTTTTTTGTTTTAGTATTAATAGGAAATCCAGAGACGGTCTGCATGCTTGGTGCAAACCCTGTTGCCGCAAAGCTGAACAGGAACGCTATAAGATAATTAGGGATGAACGTATTGCCGAGGTTCGTGAGTGGCAAAAGAATAATTTAGGTAAGGTTAGTGAATATAAAAAAAATTGGCGAGCCAAACATGAGTCTGACCCGCCAACCGAAGGTTAAATATAAAAAATTACTTAACCGTCTGTACCTTTATTTTTTTCGTCTTTGCGGCGGCGAGTTTTGAAATAGAAATATATAATACTCCATGGTCTAGTTTCGCGTCTACGGTTTCTACATCTGCATTTTGTGGCAGATTAACGCTATTATAATACTTTAGACTATCCTGTTCAGCCTTAATGTGTAATAGACCGTCTTCAGTGGTAATATCCAGACTAGAAGCCTTGAATCTTGGTAACTCTGTCTCATAAGTATACTTATCACCCTGCTCTTTCCAAGGGTTTAGCTTTGAGATACTAAACTGCGGGCTTGCTATGGCTGTAAATGTATCGAATATACCCGGCCATCTATTAGTCCAGTAGTCTATAGGAGCAAAAGGATCTAGGCGTGTACTTCCTATGGTTAGACTGTCTCCAGTATTGGCTGGATAAGTATCTCCAAACCAACTGGCAGTAGATAGTCCATTTTTAGGTACTAGTGAAATGCTCATTAGAGAGCTTGATGTTGTATTGTTATTTTTCATAAATTGAATGTTACAATAATGAGACACAACTTTTATTGGAATGTTCAAAAAAAGTTTGTAATATATATGGTGAAAGAGTACGAGTACCTGATAGTGTCGGATGTTCATATGACAAGTCTTGTGTGTCAGCATGATAAACTAGAGTGGGTTATTAAGAATGTTAAATCTAAAAATCTTATATTAAATGGAGATATTATAGATGTTAATCATACTAAAAAATTAACCAAAAAAGACTGGCACCTATTGTCACTACTCAGAAAGCAAACAAAGGAAAGAAACTGTTATTGGAACGCTGGCAACCATGATGGCGATGTGAGTGGACTACTTGCAGACTTTCTGGGTTATACTCATGGACATGAAGTTAGAACTAATATAAATGGTAGTAACTTTATTATAACACATGGCGACCAGTTTGATAGTTTTATTGGAGACCATCCTATTATTACTAATATAGCTAGTGGATTATATTACTGGTTACAGGCAATAGATCCAAAACAGCAAAGAATTCCTAGGTATTTTAAAAAAAGATCAAAGAACTGGATACATGCCACAAAGAGAGTAAAGAACAATGCGATCAAGTGGGCAAAGAATCAGAATGCTAATAACATTATCTGTTCACACGTTCACCATGCAGAAGTTGACGAAGTAGACGAAGTAGTCTATGCCAATACCGGATGCTTTACATATGCCGAATGCTATTATATTACCATAGATAAATTTGGTAAAATAGAGACACATAAGGTGTAAATATATCTGTAGTGAACAGCACTATTGTTCTAGAACAAAGCGAGAGAGGGGTAAGATTTTTAATTACCACAGGGATGCCTCGCCACTTTTACCAAAACTTTTAAGGTAAACAATTTTTAATTTTATGAGTCACAAGAAAAAAACACCTGCTAAACAAGCAACTGTAACTAAAGATACTTCTCCTTATGTAGATAAAAAACGTACAAAAAGTACAATACAACTATCAATTAGAGAACTTCCTTGGACAGATAAGCAAAAGAAATTTTTTGAAGTAGCCCTAGATAAAAATACTAAGGTTATGATAGTTAAGGGCGTTGCTGGAACAGCTAAGACATTACTGGCGGTATACTGCGCGCTAAAGAAAATTAATGAGAAGAAGTCTGCTGAGATTTATTATAGCCGCGTTCCTGTAGAAAGTTCTATACATGGAATTGGTTATATTAAAGGTACTACAGATGAGAAAATGTCCCCCTATATACAACCCCTAGTGGATAAGCTACATGAACTACTGCCAGAACCACAAGTTAGAGCATTAATGGCAGATGATAGAATCAAGGGTTTACCACTAGGATTCCTACGTGGACTAAACATATCTAATGCCTCGTTTATTATGGATGAGGCACAGAACTGCCGAGTTGAGGACTTCTTATTAGTCATGAGCCGTATGGCTAATTTTTCTAACCTATTTGTTATAGGTGATGAGCAGCAGTCAGATATCAAACAAAGCGGTTTTAATCGTGTTTATAACTCATTTAATACCGAGACGGCAAAAGAGCATGGTATTCATACCTTTGAATTTACCAAAGAAGATATTGTGAGATCAGAAATCCTATCTTATGTTATCGAGACTTTCGAGAAGATGAGGCTTAAGATCGTGAATTAGTAAAAATATCATATACGCCCTCCGGGGCTTCCAAGTACTTCAGGTATGACTTGTGTATCTTATCAGGGCACATGTCTTCACAGTTTTTAAGGTCAGGGTTGCCCTTTGGCCAAAAATGATCTGTATATAAGAATCCATACTTATATAATACTGCATTAGCTTCTTTTATATAATCGATATCATCAAAAAGCCTATATTTTTTTATTAGTTTAACTACTCTCCTTTCACAGTCTGCCTCTAATCTTAATAATAATAGTATTTCTTTTTTAAACTTTTTTGGATTGTTAATTATCTCATCTATATTAAAGTTACATTCTTCGAAATCTTTCCATATTCTACTACCTTCTCTCCACTGTAAAAAATGGCAGTATTCATGAATTAATACTCCAAACCATCTTTCATTTGATTTATTTCCTATAGCTACCTTAATAACAGGATTTTCTTTAAAATTAAATTCAAACATACCGTAGCATCGGTCATTACCCCCACAGTACTCTCCTTTATAGAGTAAAATCTTTCCATCATATGCTTTAAGGTCTTTTTTTATTATACCATAAAGTTTGCTTTTTTTAATGGACTGCATTTACCCAATAATTACACCGAGGGTCTTATATAATATAAGCCTAAAGAGAAATTAGAATTTTCTGTGTAATTAACTAATAATAAGTGTATCAAAACTATGAAACATTTTTGCTCCAAATGTGGTAAACCCACTATATATGCTTTAGCACTACCTAAATTTTGTTCCCAGTGTGGAAGTGATTTTAGTTTGGTAACAAAGGAAAAAGATAAATCTGTACACGATCAGGCGCTAGAGAAGGCTAAAGAAAAATATGAGGTTAATACCCCTAATTTCGTACCGCAGCCCGATCCAAAAATTAAAAGCTATCCTAATCCAGCCAGAGCTTCTATTAAATATAAACTATTAGATGATGATGAACAGACTGAAGACGAAGATGGCGATATAGGTTATGAAGACGATAATGTAGCTATTAACCCAGATCTTTTTGCCAAAGTTAAGCCAAAATTTACCCTGCAGCAAACTAGAAACACTTCGGAGTCTTTTGAGAATATTGTCACGCAGGGATATGCAAGTAATTACCAACCAATGGATCCAGCCGAAATGAGAACCCTATCCGGTGGTATACAAAACTCAACCCCTGATTCTGTTTTAGAGCAATTTAAAAGAGAAGCTGGAAGTATTCGTCAGCGAGATTAAACTGCGTGACAAATCAAACCAGACCAACTTTCGAACAGTCTATTGATATTATAGATGAAGAAATTAGCAAGCGCAAATCGCGCTGGCATCTTACCGCTATATCTTGGATGGACTTTCAAGATGTATCTCAGCGTTTACGCATACATATATATAAAAAATGGGATAAGTGGGACAATATACGACCATTAAGGCCGTGGTTAAATCAAGTGATTAATCATCAGATTACTAATATGCTACGTAATCATTACTCTAACTTTTCCAGACCATGCTTGAAATGTAAGTTTAATACTGGTGAATATGGGTGTTCAGTATATGGAACACAGAACAATGGATGTTCAACATATGCAAAATGGGAAAAAACAAAAAAGTCTGCTTATGACATTAAGTTCCCAGTAAGTATAAATAGCCCCAATTCTCAAAATCCAGAAACAACACTTGAATCAGTATTACAGTCAAAAGAGATAGATATTAATATTGAAGATACTATACCAGCTTTTAATGATCTAATGAGAAAGAATTTATCGGTAATAGAATGGAGAGTTTATGAGTACATGTTCCTGCAAAATTTTGATGAAGCAGATGTTGCAAAAAAAATGGGATATAAACTCAGTTATAAGGATGGCCGACCTGCCTATAGACAGATAAGCAAAATAAAATCTAAAATTTTACAAAAAGCAAGATTACTAGCTAAAGAAGTAGTATGAACAAAGAAACAGAAAAAGCAGAGGCTGTTCTTTATGAAGAGCAGCAGCAAAGAATTCGTGATTGTATAGCATTAAATCCTGATGCTACGCTTACAGAGATTACTTCGTATGCGTATAATGATGAGAAGATAGATAGCAGAAGCAAAGAGGGTAGACTAGTAAAGCAGTTTCTACTAGATAATAAAATCGAGTATAAGAACAAGAGCGTTACCCAGAGAGAGAGAATTACTCTAACAGATGAGCAAAAAGAGTTTATAAAGAATAACTATAAGGGGCAAAACTATGTTGACCTAGCCAAAACGTTATTTCAAAATGATAGACTAACACATGTTACCTTGGAATGTAGAGAAGTAAATAACTATATACAGGAGTTAATAAAGAATGACCCTAATACGCCAAAAGACCAGTTAGACAATACAGTTTATGTACCGACTGAGCGTGGCGAGGACTCTACATCCACAACTTATTTTCCCCCAAGGAGAACTGACCAGACAGTATTCAGAATTAATAAATACTTAAATATAGGATGGTCTGCTGATACACTGAAGGCTTCTCAACAGAAAATGGTTGATATGCTTCAGAGGTATTTGAATACTTTCAGCTTTTGTTATCAGATAAATACTTATAAAACCAATAATGACAGACAGTTATTTGAGGACTCATTTATTCGTTATACTTATGACAAGCCAGACCTAAGTCAAGAAGAGCTTGACCAGTTTATTGTTCTTTGTACTGAGGTAGTAACTGCCGCAACTATCCTACAACAAGTTGAGGATTTAAGAGACATGCTACGTAATAGCACAAGTGACGGAGAGGGTAGAAATATTAAGATGCAGCTGAATGAAGCTATTAGTAATTTACAGACCGAGTATAACCAGTGCCGCGCTAGACAGCAGAAACTTTATAAATCACTAGTTGATGACCGCTCAAAAAGAATTGCGCAAAGACAGGATGAGAATGCAACTATTCTTAACTTAGTTCAAGCTTGGAAAGACGAAGAAAGGCGTAAGGGTATTATCATATTGGCCGAAGCCCAAAAAAAGAACTTACACGAAGAGGCTAAGAAACTATCCTCAATGGACGAGCTTAAGGCGGTTATTCGCGGGATTAATGTAGACGAGATGGTTCATGGTTAATATATGCAAGAATATGATAAATATTTAAGATGTAAGATTTGCCGTTCGCAGTTTAACTCGCAGCAGCAAATATTGAGTCATATAAAATCGCACCAACAGGCGGCTGAAAAGTATTTCGTACAAAACTTTAATAAAAAAGATCTTCATACTGGAGACCTGATAAAATATAAATCAATAGAACAATACTTTCTTACTGACTTTATAGATAAACGTAATATGAAGCTATGGCTTCAGTCAGTAGATAAGCAAACTGCTTGTGAATATTTAAAAAATAAACTTAAAACATATTGCTGGGTTAAGAGATTAGAAATTGCACCATCGCAGGCCGAACTAAAAACTATAGCCTGCTTACCAAAGGCTGATACGTTTATTTATTGCTGCGAGCAGAGCTTTGATAAAATATGTGAATCACTCGAATTAAAAAGCAATTTTAATTATAATACTAAACATACTCAAGATAGTTTTAGCAAATATACACATACGGATATTGTTATTGATACTAGAGAGCAACAACCACTAAAGTTTAAGGGGCTAAATGTTATTTCTTCAAAGCTTGAATGTGGCGACTATGCCAAGTCGATAGATAGTAAGGTTGTTGTAGAGCGTAAGAGCTTGGGCGACTTCTATTCTACCTTGAGTACAGGATTTGAAAGATTTAAAAGAGAAATAGAAAGGGCCGCACAAGCAGATACGTATATAGTTGTAGTTACCGAGTGTCAATTAAAAACAGTACTATATGCAAAGCGTAAATTTGGATTATGCTCTGGAGAATATATAATGCACCATATGAGACAACTATGCAGAGAATACGATAATATACAATTTGTATTTGCAGATGGTAAGGCTGAAGCGGCTAAAAAAACTTTATTTATACTAGAAATGAACGATCTTGTTAGAACCACTGATTTGGAATATTTATTTGAACAGGAGGGATTCTCATGGCTTTAATAGTAGGGGTGCAAAATAGCAAGAACATCGTTGATGTTAATAAAGAGTTATTAGAACTTAAGGGCGAACTTTCTGATGCAGAGGCAAGAGTCAGCTTGGCAAAATTCTTAAGACATAACTTAGGATTTGCAACTGAACTTGGATTAGGTGTGACATTAGAATCATATCAAGAATTGACTATTAAGTCATTCTTTAATCGCAACTATTGTATGTTAGTATGGGGCCGTGGTTGCGCAAAGAGCTTTTGTGCGGCAATTTATTGTATATTGAAATGTATATTCGAGCCGGGTACTAAAATACTTATTGCGTCTATTAACTTTCGTACTGCGCGAAGAATGTTTAATGAAATTGAAAAGTTCCTAGCCAGTCCAGAGGCGGGATTGTTTAGACAATGCTTTGGTGACAAAATGAAGCGTAATGACCAGTATGAATGGTTGATTAATGGCGGTAGTATAACTGCCATTCCGTTAACTGGAGAAAAGATTCGTGGTATTCGTGCTAACGTTCTTATTCTTGATGAGTTCTTGCTATTGCCTCCAGATATTATTGATAATGTTTTAATGCCATTCTTGAGTTCGCCTAGAGATGTTAGTGACCGTATTAGAACCCGAAGACTGGAAGAAGAACTAATTAAAAAGGGAATGTTACACCCTGATGATAGACAGATATTTGAAAATACTTCTCAGATGCTAGCACTAAGTTCGGCCAGTTATACCTTTGAGCACTTGTTTCAAGTTCACCAGCAATGGGCGCACTTAATTGAGCATCCAGAGGATCAGGAATCAAAAGAGGGAGAGCTACCCGGAACTTACTTTATTTCACAGCTTGGATATGAGGCATTACCAAACCACATGGTAGATCAGGCAGCAATTCAGTTAGCAAAAAATGGCGGAAGCTCGCATAACTCGTTCCTTCGTGAGTATGCGGCAAGATTCATTGATGGTGGCGATAGCTATTTCTCGCCAAAAAAGATGCACTTATGTACTATTCCAGATGGTGAGTACCCTACAACAAAAATAGTAGGAGAAGAAGGCAAGAAATACGTATTAGCAGTTGACCCTAACTTCTCATCTTCTCGTAGTGCTGACTATTTTGCCATGAGTGTTATCGAGCTTGACGAAGAAAAGAAACAAGGCGTTCTGGTTCATGGTTACCAAGTTGCAGGTGCGTCCCTACAGGATCATATTAAGTATATGTATTATATATTTAAGAATTTTAATATAGCTTTTATGATTATTGACCATGCTGGTGCCGATACTTTCATGGATGCTGTTAATAACTCCGAGTTCTTCAAGGGAATGAATAAAAAGATTGGCTTTATTGATTTTGATTCAGATAAGGAAAACGAGGACTACATGAATATGTTGAAAGAGTGCGCTAAGCAGTATAATACAGATTTAGGTACTATTTGTATTAAGCAGTATTTCACCTCTGCATTCTTGGGTAGAGCTAACTCATATTTACAGACCTGTATTGACCATAAAAAGATTTGGTTTGCGTCTAGGGCTAGTAACCATCCAGACATTCTTGAGAATATGTTTACTATGAATCTCCCTATGGATTATGTTTACCCTAAAGGTATCGGTGATCGGGCAGATAATGAGTATGAAACCAAAAAGCTTACTGTTCGTGACTTTATCGAACAACAGGATTTTATTATTAAAGATACTAAAGACCAGTGCGCCAACGTTGAGGTCACTAGTACGTCCAGAGGAACGCAGAGCTTTGACTTGCCTTCTCACCTAAGAAAATCTACTAGCGTAAACCGCGCCAGAAAGGATAATTATACAACTTTAATGTTGGGAAACTGGGCAGTTAAATGTTATTTTGATATTATGGCTCCAGATAATTTTAAGAAAAAAAACACAGAATTTGTTGCCGTGTTGATTTAAAACAGATTTAAGTGTAATTAACATTTATAATATCATATGACACAAAAAGGTAAAAGTCAGGAGGCTTCAGAGATAAAGGCAAAGGTAACCAAGGAAAAAAAGAAAAAAAATACTTCTTTTGTTTCACCTAGTCTTATCGAGGGGTCTGTTAAATTAGATTCGCAGTCTGAGGTTGTTGCTGCTGGATATGGTGATATGGGCGGAGCTAATTCATATGATGATGACTCGCTTGACTATGGGGGGTATGGCGCCCCTGCGCGCAGAAACAGAACTGCCACTATAACCCGATCTGAAAGATACTCAAATATTGAGGGCGGTGTAGTTCCTTTTATTTATAGTGCATCTAGAGGTAAATATACTTCAAATATATCAATTAGAGATGCTATTATTCTTTGCCAAAAATGTTATTACAATTTTTCAGTGTTTCGTAATACAATTGATCTAATGACCGAGTTTAGTTGCTCTCCAATTTACTTTACTGGTGGAAATGCGCAGTCCAGAAAGTTTTTCGAGGCATGGGCTAATAGAGTAAATCTTTGGAGATTACAAGATGAGTTTTATCGTGAATACTACAGAAGTGGGAATGTTTTTGTTTACAAGCTAAATGCAATCTTTAAAAGGGAGGATATGGCTGCAATTACTGACGTTGTAACTGCTGCTGGTAATAGGGAGGTTCCAATTAGATATATTATATTAAACCCAGCTGATATTCAGTCTATTGGCTCTGCCTCTTTTATATCTCCTCGTTACGTTAAAGTTCTCAATGACTTTGAAATGCAGGTTTTAACCAATCCAAAAACCGATGAAGAAAAAGATCTTGCAAAAAGAATACAAGAGTTTGGTCAGCTACAAGAAACTGTAAAAACTGCCCAATCACAGACATATTTAGTTTTCTATTTAGATCCAGATCGCGTGAAGGCTATTTTCTATAAAAAACAACCATATGAACCATTTGGTGTTCCTATGGGCTTTCCTGTTCTTCAGGACATTAACTGGAAGCAAGAACTAAAAAATATTGATATGGCAATTAGCCGTACAGTTCAACAAGCTATCCTATTAGTAACCATGGGTAATGACGAGGTTGGAATGCCAACCGCCAAACAAATTACTAATTTAAGAAACATTTTTCAAAATGAGAGTGTTGGCCGTATTCTTGTTACTGATTATACAACCCAAGCCAAATTTGTTATCCCTGAAATTGATAAGATTCTTGATCCCAAAAAATATCAAATTGTTAATGAAGATATCAAAAATGGCTTGAATAATATACTTGTGGGAGATGAAAAATATGCTAATTCTTCTACTAAAGTTGAAATGTTTTTAGCCAGATTAAAGCATGCAAGGGAGGTCTTCTTTAATGATTTTCTACTGCCAGAAATGAAGTATATTGGTGAGCAATTAGGTTTTAAATCAATTCCTCAGCCGAGATTTAAACAGGCGGACTTCAGAGATGATCCTAACCTGTCTAGAATTTATTCCAGACTATTGGAAATTGGTGTACTTACCCCAGAAGAGGGGATTACTGCGCTTGAGACTGGAAGATTACCACTGCCAGAGGAAAGCATTGAAAACCAGAAGAAGCTTCATGAGTACCATAATGAAGGTTTATATCAACCGCTACTAAATAATCCTAATCTAGTTGTACCTCCCACAGGAGATGAAAAAGATAAGCAGGGTAAACCAGCGCAACAAAAAACTGCTGGCGGTGGCGGAATGACAGGAAGACCACCGGGCGGTGGGACACCTAAATCTATTAATAACGTTGGAAAAATTGGAAGGAAAATTAGCGCACAAGATGTTGCTAATAATATGGCAAGGTTTGACCTATTAGAGGGCAGTATTGAAAACTATCTAAAGGAAAAATTCAAAAAGAAAAAGCTTGGTAAAGAGCAGAAAGAAATAGTTAAAGAAATAGCTGAAACTATTGCCATTAATGAGCAGCCAGATAAATGGCTGGAAAGCATAGCAACATATGTTACCCAGCCCGTACAGCTTAGTGAAAAATTAAGCGAAGTACAGGAAATTTCCGAGCAACATGGCGTTGATACTAAAACAGCAATACTATTAATGCACAGTCAGATTAACAATTAAATAAAATAATATGGCAATTAGTCTTATAAGAAAAACACAATTAGCGCCAGATATAGCAGATTTGATTGCTCAGTATGGTAGTGGTTATTTTCTACCAATTAGTGTTAGCGGACAATTAACGCAGTTTATTGAAGGCGTGGTGAGCCAGCTTTCTGGAGTTACTACTCTTGATGGCCTGCAGGGTATATTAAATTTAACAGGAGTTAGTGGTGTGCAGGTTAGTATTTCTGGAGATAACCAGTCATTAATTATAAGTTACACTGGAACACCTATATTGCCAAACTCTTTATATACTACCGGTGACCAAAATATTAGTGGGAGTAAAAATTTTGTTGGTCAGCTTTTAATTAGTGGTAATCCTGTATTAACTGGTACTGACTTATCTGCATATATAACTACCGCACAAACTGGTTCTTTTTATTCTTCTAATAATCCCAGCGGTTTTATTACTGGTGTTAACCTTTCTGCCTATGCTCTGGCACAAAATTTAGTTTTAACTGGTTCTGGACTATCTTCTTCTATAGCTTCTTTAAGTGGTGCTTTAACTGGTAATTATTTACTAGTGTCACAAACAGGAAATTTTTACCCTATAAGCGGTAATCCTAGTGGTTTTATAAACTCTTCTCAAACTGGTGCGTTCTACCCCAGAAGCGGTAACCCAAGTGGATTTATTACCTCGTCACAGACTGGTGCTTTTTATCCTAGAACGGGTAACCCTAGTGGCTTCTTGCTTTCCTCTCAAACTGGGGCATTCTACCCTAGAAGCGGCAATCCTAGTGGGTTTATATTACCATCCCAAACTGGAGCTTTCTATCCTAGAAATGATAACCCTAGTGGTTTTATTACTAGTGGTCAAACCGGAGTATTTTATACAGCAGATAACCCGAGCGGATTTATTCGAAGCGTAAATCTTTCGCCATATGCAACTACAGGATTCGTTACGAGTGGTTTTGTAAGTAAAAGCTCCACTGGTATATTTTTGACTAGTGGTAATTCCTATCCAAGTAATAATCCTAGTGGGTTTGTTACAACCGGACAGATGACAGGTTTTGCATTAAAAAGTCAGACAGGTAATTTTATAACAACCTCTCAAACTGGAATATTTTATACTACTGACAATCCTAGTAATTTTGTTACTGCTTCTCAAACGGGTGCTTTCTATGCAGCCAGTAACCCAAATGGTTTTATAACAAGTAATGTTAATGGTAATCTTTATGTAAATGGAACTGGTACATTTGGTGGTATACAGATAACAGGAACAAGATCGTTAACTTTTAGTGGTGCAGATATTACTGTAGGATCAGGAAATCAGTATATAAATAGCGGCGAATTATTCTTGAATGGATATGCCGTATATGGCGGCGGACTATCTGGAGTATATTACCCATCAAATAACCCTAGCGGCTATATTACTGGTGTCAATCTTAGCGCATATACTCTAAATGCAAATACAGGATCGTTTATAACAACGGCGCAAACTGGTGCTTTCTATGCCGCTAATAATCCGAGCGGCTATATTACTGGTGTCAATCTTAGCGCATATACTCTAAATGCAAATACAGGATCGTTTATAACAACGGCGCAAACTGGCGGTTTCTATGCGGCTAATAACCCTAGCGGCTATATTACTGGTGGTAGTATTTCAAACTATACTATTACTGGTGGCGACCTAACTGGTAATTTACTGTCTCCAGCTATATATAAGATTCAAGGTAATCCATTAAGCGCGCAAGCACCGAGTAATGGTCAGACATTACAATGGAATGGTTCAGCTTGGGTACCGGGTGCGGTTGCAGCTGGTGGGAATGGTGGCGGTGGGTTGGTTTATTATTTTGATTTTGGTAATAGCAGCGGCATATCTCCATCTGGCGGATTACCAGCTACCGGATTAACTCCTGTTTCTTTACTAGGAACTCAGTATGGCGTGGGTAGTGGAAGTTTTACGAGTCCAGACCTTGCTCCACAGGGTAAAGATATATTAGTTGCTAGTTTTGTAACTGCTAGTGGAAATCCCGGTGTTACAAATATTCCCGCTGGACTTTGGGACTTTAATATCTGGGCGGACACAAGTAGTACAAGTGCTACACAAACTGCAATGAAGGTAGTGGTTAATATATATAATCCAGTTACTTCTGGCTATAGAATACTTGGATCAAGCGATGAGATTTACCTATACGATACTACTACGACGGCTCAGTATATATTAAATGTAACAGTACCACAAACTGGTATCGCATCAAACGAACGAATTTATATTCAACTATTTGCTTCTAAATATACAAACCCATCTAGAACAATAACTTTTTATTTTGATAGTTATCGTCCATCTCACGTTCATACCACGCTACCATCGGTAGCTGGAAACGGAGTGGTTAAAGTTATTAATGGAATAATGCAATCTCCTGCTACTGGAATTTTTGATAGCGATGTCGACGCTAACGCCGCCATTCAGCAGGGTAAAATTTTAGGATTAACATCCTCACTATCTGCTCTATATCCAAATACAAATCCAAGTGGTTACGTGCCTTCTTCTGGTGCATCTTTTATTACCTTACCAACTGTAAATGGTACGGGAGTTTTATTGAGCGGACAGGCGGCGGCACTTCCAAGTGGAATCCTTTATAATACTGGTGATCAGAATATATCGGGTTTAAAAACTTTTAGTAATGCGCTTACGTTATCTAGTAATATAACTGTCAGTGGTACTGGTGTGATGAATGGTGGCAATATTATTACAGGAAATTCTAGTGTGACTTCAATAATAACACTAAGTCAGGCGCAATTTAATGGTATAGTTCCAAACGCTAACACGGTATACTTAATCGTAGGATAATGATATCAAGCGCAATTAACTCAGTATTTGTTGGATCTGCCACTGGATCTGCTATATATTATGGTGCCAATTTGGTTTGGCCGCCACCAAGTAATAGTGGTACAATATGGTCGGGTTTTACTGGAGATTCATGTGTTACGTTTACAATTAGTGCATACAATAAACTAAACGATAGTGCTATAATATGGAATGACGGGTCTTCATCTCAAATTACTTCTGCGAACAGTACTTCATATCCACATAACTATGGTACTGGAATATGCTAGTATAATGTGATACTTTGAATAGTTAATTTACTTTATTTTAAAATAATTCAGAAATTGCCAAAGCTGTGTAATTTATAGTATCGACGGCATAAGGAAAATAAAATTAATATATGGCAATTAATATTCAATATATATCTACGACGGGACTAGATTCTAATAACGGTCTTAGCCTGTCTTCTGCCAAAAGAACTTTTTCTGGTGCTTTTACGGGGCTTAATCCTCAGCCAACTGGATATTATATAATATTTGAAAAAGATGCTCTGAGCAATTCTAGCTACAATAATTTCGTGTCTACTTATGGGCCGATGGGTACTGGACAGGTAGCGTCAGGTAAATTTGTGCTACAAATACCAGATCTGTCTGTGGGTAGCACTGGATGGCTAGCATCGGGACAATATTTTTCCGGTTTAAATAATTATTTAGTAAAATCTAATAGTAGCAATAATGCTAATATCAAGAACCTCATGTCATCACCGCTATCTTCTGGCGGGTACGGCTGGTGGCCATATAATAGTGCAGATGCGACTGCATGGACTGGTGCGCAGTATATACCTATTTATTTACCAAATTCTGGTAATAAGGGTACATATTTTACTGGCGGCTTTTCTACTCCTTTAAATTCTGGAGGATCTGGTGCTTTTAGTACAGGGTCTAGCCCGATTCCTAAATATTATACTGGAGGATTTTTTGATATTACCTTTTCTGGTAGTACTACTGATTTAAATACAAAAACATTATGGAAATTTAACTCTGGTAGTGGTAATCAGTCTTTTAGTGGGCCATTTAATGGTAATTATTTTAAAAGCGGTATATTGAATACTGATTTTTTTGGTACTGGTTCAGATGGTGCTTGTTATTCTCACGGTGTTCGTTCAAGTGGAATTATGTGCAGTGGTGTGCCAATTTATGTAAGAACGAATGGCGATGATAATAATGGAGATGGAACCATCGATAACCCATTAGCTACTGCACAAGCGGCTTTCGAATTGGCATATACAGGTTACGGTGGAACCGGTGGATATTATATTTTAGATTTTGGAGTTGGGGGTTTTGCTGGAATAGTTGTTAATTCTTATAACGATTTTTCGAGTCTGGCTAGAAATTATAGAGAATGGCCTTCTAGAATAGCGGTACGTGGAGCAGGTAGTGGAGCAAGTTTTATAGGTGGTATTTCAAATGATGCTTATGATTTTAATACAATTGGTGATATAAATATTACCAGTGATAGTAGTGTTAATTTAGGTGCAATTAATTGTAACCCATCAAGTAATAACACTGCGGTAGGAAGTATAACTTTAATAGATTGCGTTGCTGGGAGTATAGTAAATTCTGTTCTTACAAATGATGTTTCCTATTCTATAAACCCATCAAACGGGGGAAATGTTACACTAATTGGGGGTCAGTGTGGTGATATAAATGTTTCCGCTCAAAATGTTGCAGGATATTTAATATGTTACAACTTAGCAAGACCACATCCTGGCGGTGTGACTTTACTGACCGATCAAAATGGTGTATTTCCAACACATGGTATTATAACTGCAAACGAATCTAATGTGTGCGCAAATGGCTGTGACAACTGCGGTAGCTGCGGGCCAACATACGGATGTACATATCAAGATGCATGTTATAACTATAACAGTTGCGCAAATGTAGATGATGAATCTTGTGGATATAGTTGTGAGGACAGGAACGCAAGAAACTATCATGACGGTTGCAATAGTTGCTGGTATACGGACTGTTATGATGATAGGGCTATTAATTACGATAGTAATTCTTTTGGTAATAGTGAGTGCATTTTTCTTGACTGCGCGGGAAATATATACTATACCGGCGATAGTGTCTTTATAGACTCTAATGGTACAAGTTGTATTTATTTAAGTGTTACCAGAGATAGTCTAACATGTTGTGGCGATGGTACATACTCATGTGGTTGGGACATAAATGGCCCGCTGTTTTTTGATGACTGTTGGAATTGTGGTTATGGTAACATGTATGATAATCTTGGTAATTATAATGGCTGCTGTCATGGTAAGATAGACGAATGTCATGATTGTAATGGTGATTGTATTTGTAGTAATTCTTGTGGTTGTAATACTGAATATGACACTTGTGACAATTGCGTAACAGTAGGCACTGGTTGTTATGCCTCTTATTGTTACTACGGAATTTGCGGATGTTCAGATGATTACGGATGTGGATGTAATTCGAATGGAAATAGTATTAGCCCTGATTATTGTAGAGATTGTTCTGGGAACTGTACTTGCACTATTGATGATTGTGGGAATTGTGGTGGTAATTGTGGGGCTGGTTCTTGTCAGGATGGAATATGCGGATGTTCAAATGATTACGGCTGCGGATGTAATTCAGACGGGAGTAGTATTAGCCCTGATTATTGTAGAGATTGTTCTGGGAACTGTACTTGCACTATTGATGATTGTGGGAATTGTTATGGTAGTTGTGGGGCTGGTTCTTGTCAGTATGGAATTTGCGGATGTTCTGATTATTACGGCTGTGGATGTAATTCAGATGGGAGTAGTATTGCTGGAGATACTTGTGGTAACTGCGGGGGCAACTGTAATACCGATTGCTACTATGGAATATGCGGATGTACAGATGATTACGGCTGTGGTTGTAATTCAGACGCGAGTAGTATTACTAGAGACGCTTTAGGGTATTGCAGGGGTACATGTCAAGATGCCCTAGCCTGCAGTGAAGACCATTATGGTTGCATGTTTATAGACCCTAATACTGGGCTGTGTACAAGCAGAACAAACCATTATTTTGGTAGAATCGTTACCTCTTCTGGATTGGGGGTTATAAAATCAATAAAGGGATCTGGAAAAGTTTATTCTGATAATTCCTTACCATTAATAAATGCTGGATTCGTTGGCTGGGTGAATGGATTATCAAATTATAAATATATGATACGTTTTGATTGGGATAACTGCCCAATGAGTGCGGCAGCCATTCTTTCTTATGACTCTATTATTGCCGATGGTATAAGATATGAAAGTGACCCCAATTTTCATCAAATAGATGGCCTTAGTGTTTGGCGGGCGAATGGGGATGGTACAGCAACGTGTGTATATGCCAGTGGAAACTATACTAATTCAAATAATAATAATTTTAGCATATCAATAGGTAGTGTTTTTACTATATCTTATTTAATAAGTATACAGCTTGGCACTCATGTCTTAAATGATAGTGTAATGCTGGGATGCCTAACTGAAGGAGAAAGCTCTTGCTGTACAGGCTTAACACTAAATAGACCTTTACAAACAGCTGTTCTTTGCAATAGCTGGTTTGCGGCTAAATATTAATTTAATTAAATTTTATAATTAAGACAAATATTATAGTGCGGTGTAATAAATAATATGAGAGCAAGCGTGTTACTATTTTTTTCTTTATTATTCTTTTTCAGTGGCTGCACTGTTTATACAGAAAAGCAGTCTGAGGCTGTTAGTCAAAACGTTTACGCAACAAATGATTCAATTTCTAAAGCAAGGATAGATTTAGCGCAATTTTATTCTAATGAGGCAACGCGTTTTATTAAGCCGCCGAAACACCCAATCAAAATCAATGCCGTTTATGAAGCCGGTCAAGTTGTAAAGAATGGCGAAAAAGCCGATAGAACTCGTGTTGTTATTGTTCCCGATCAGTATAAAAATGATAAGGTTGTGGTCGTTGGATCTAAAGATTACGATCAATTATTACAAGATAGCGCAATTAAGAAGCAGCTAGAAGAAGACAATAAAATTAAAGATAAGCAGTTAAATGATAATAACATGGAGCTAACAAAGCAAAAAGAAATGTCAGATAAAATGGTTAAGGATCTTAACTATTATCAGAAAGAAGTTTATAAGCTAAGATTATCTGGATTGTGGAAAGATATTATAATAGTAGGATTACTACTAGTAATTGGTACATTTATTTATATAAGAGTATCTGCTCCAAAATTTTTATAATATGAATAAACTAACATCAATAATTGCTAACTTAAGTTCTTGGATAAAATCTAATCCAGTTAAAGCTGCGTTTGCATTAGGTTTCATTTTTGGTTTTATTTTGGGAACAATAATTTAATTTTATGTTAGATGGCGTTATCAAAATAGCGCAGACAGCTGCGGCATTCCTTACTAATGGTAAGGCACCGCCAGATACGCCCCCACGCTTAGAAAAGCAAATGGAAGATACGAATCATCTTGCCTCCAAGAAGTTTTTTATTATAATGACTTCTTTACTAATTATTGTTAGTATGTTTTTTGTAGCAGTTGGTATACTGTTTTTTATCCCCAAAGATCATGATATAGTAATAACAACTTATGCAACAATTTTCACAAAGATAATGGAACAAATTGCACTAGTTATCTCTGTTTATTTGGGTGCGCAGGGGCTGGTAGATTTAAGGTATAATAGCTCATCTAGTGCAAGTGTTGAGGGAACTGCGCAGAGCACTACCGAGAATAAAAATGTTAATTTAAACGAGAGTATATTAAGTAATAATGCCAAAGAAGATGACTATAATATATCCGAGGTAGACGTATGAAAAACCCATCTGCAAAAGCACTATCTTTAATTCTTGAGTATGAGGTTGGTGGCGGCCAATCTTATTACGAAAAGTATTTAAGTGGCCCAACATGGCCCGGTGGCGCAAGTGGCATGACATTAGCTATAGGTATAGATTGTGGATACTATACACCTAATGAACTACAGCAGATTTTTAGCTTTTTACCTTCTGACCAACTTAAAGCAGTACAGGGTGCCAGTGGAAAAACTGGTCAGGCTGGAAAAGAATATACACAGTCTGTAAAAAATTTAAACATAAAAGTAACATGGAAACAGGCAATTGAAATCTTTGATAAATATACTTGGCCCAAGTTTGCAAGACTTGCTGAGAGAGCTTTTCCCAATTTGGATCAGTTATGCGATAATGCGTATGGTGCTATTGTTTCCTTGGTATTTAATCGCGGGACTAGTTTGGTGGGCGATAGTCGTAGGGAAATGAGAGAGATTAAAGATTTGGTAGTTAAAAAAGACTATAGAAGTATAGCTATAGAATTTCAAAAGATGAAAAGGGTTTGGAAGGGCAAGGGTCTTGATGGTTTATTAGCAAGGCGAGATGCAGAGGCCGCATTAGTTCTTTCCTGTGTAAATTAATTTGTTTTCTGTGTATAATTATATTACTATAATAATATGATTATCGAAGACTCTCAAGCGCCCGGTTTTGATCTTAACAATTTAGAATACAGCCCCGGAAAGAATGTTAATATTTGCGCTTTTGAGCTAATAAAGAGCGAAGACAATAAGGTTATTGTAAATCGTGCATTAAAAAATATTGCCCCAATATCTAATGAGGGTGTAAAATTTAACATGGATAAATTTAAGTATCATGCTCGTTTTGATGGCATTATAGTTCAGGCTAAAGTTGCAAAAGAAGAAGATAAGTATCTGGCAACAGCCTCTATTAATCAGTTAAAAGATTTTTTACCAAACCATGTTGATCTAGATGTTAATAAAGATCTATTGGGGGTTGCCTTTGATGCATTTGTTGTAAATCGTGGTAATAAGAATGGTCACATGATTGGAACTGATAATGCCCTTGCAATGGTAAGTAATTTTGTCAATAAGCCTTTTAATATTGAGCACAACCGTAAAACAATAGTTGGATTTTGTACTGGTTATGGTTTTAGCGAGTTTGGTTCTAGTAAGCCACTAACACTTGAAGAGGTAAAAGCTAGCGATACCCCATTTAATGTTGTTCTTTCTGGTTTTGTTTGGAAAATAGCTAACCCAGAATTTGCAGAAGAGCTTGTAAGCAGCAGCGATCCAAGTTCTTCCGATTACCTATCCGTTAGTGCAAGCTGGGAGCTTGGGTTTAACGAGTTCAATATTGCCGAGGGCAGCAAGAACCTGAATGAGGCCACAATTATAGAGGACGAAGAAGAAATACTAAAACACAAAGATGATCTAAAGGTATTTGGTGGGAGTGGTATTTCTACAATATCTGGAAAACAAATTTTCTTAAATTTACAGGGTAACATTTTACCATTAGGAATTGGATTTACTAATAATCCTGCTGCCGAAGTTAAGGGTGTAGCAATTACCCATGACAAAAAAGAGGACACTAAAAATGAAAAAGAAGACAATGAAATGAATAAAAAAAGTGTCTCTTCGGAAATTAAAGATGTAAAAAACATTATGCAAATCAATCAGATCGAAGATATTACTGACGATGTAATGAAGGAAGTTTCCGCAAGTGCGGTTCGTGAGTTCATTTCCAACAAAATCACTGAGCTAGCAAAAGATTGGACAGCAAAGGCCGAAGAGAAAGAAAACGCTCTTAAGGTTGCCCAAGAAGAACTAGCAAGTCTAAAGACAGACCTTGAAGCAATCAAGGCAGACAGCGAAAAGGTTAAGGCCGATTTCGCAGAGGTTCAGGAGAATATCCGCAAGCAAGAGATCGAGGCAACATTCCAGCGTAGAATGTCCCTAATTGATGACGAATTTAATCTAACTGATGCAGATCGCACTATCGTAGCTGAAGATCTACAGGCGATTGCTGATGAAGAGAGTTTTGAAAAGTGGTACAATAAGTTTGCCACATTAGCGGAAGCGAAGAAAAAGGCAGTAAAGAAAGATGAGCCAAAGGACGGAATGGAGAGAGAAGCTGATGTTGATGATACCGGAATGTCTGGTGGAACATCTTTTAGCTCCAAGAAAGACGACAAGAAGAAAGACGACAAGAAGAAAGATGACGAGAAAGAAGAGAAGTCTGAAAAGAAAGACGATAAGGAAGAGGAAGAGGCCGAGGCCGATGACGAGTCTGCAATGGCCGGAGTTCCAACTCCAGCCGGAGAAAAGCTAAAGGTTGAGGACTATTCTCACAGTGTTCTAAAGACAAACGATGCTTCTCGCAAGCAAGAGGTTGAGATCAAGCTACCAAAGACAATCGAGCAGGTTGTTGATGCGGCTGTAGAAGAAACTCCTCTAATCCCAAATGCTGCGGCTCCAAATGACCTATCACTAATGGAAAAAATTAGTGCCGCTTTCAATAAATCAAGTGTAAGGATTAAAAGATAATCTTTATCTAAAACAAATTTAACTAAACAATCATATGCCAACACTAAGACCATACAATGATCATAGCGAACATGAGGTTATCAACCTGTTCACTGTTACTGGCGACCTTCCTCGCGGAACGTTCGTCACAGCAGCGGATGCCGGTGTAAACCTTTCTGACGCTAGCACAATCGGACAGCTTTCCCCATTCGGGAATACTGTATCTGCCGTAATCTCCGTTCCTTGGAACGCCGTTGCTGCCCCATCGGGAACAGCAAAGGCTGCCGTTATCGGAGCAACCCTAAAAGACTTCCGTACATTCGACGAAAACGGTGAGCGCCTAGTTCTACACCCTCGTAAGGCTGCAGAAATGGACGTTGTTATCACTGGACAGGCTGTTCCTGTTCTAACTCGTGGTATCGTACTATACAGTGGTATCGCAGGTACCCCTGGTTACGGAAGTGGCGCAGCAGTTTCTGACGCTGGAGACGGCGGAGTTAAGGTTGTCGCTTACAATGCATCCACTTGCGTAGGCAAGTTCCTAGGCCCTAAAAATGCCTATGGACACGCTCTACTAAAGATCGAGCTATAATCTAACCAATAACAATTTTTAATAACATGAAAATTCAATTCGAAAAAAACCCAGAGCAGATCGAGCTAATCAAGGCCCTTGCATCGGAAAATAAGACCGTTGCAATGCAGGCACAAGAGGCTTTCGCTGCATTCATCAGTGACGTAGTTCTTCAGGTATTACTACAGGCCTCCACAGCAGGTCTAGTATATCGTGATATCGAGTTCGACGAAGACGATCAGCCTTCCATCCCACTTGACCTATACTATGGTCAGACCGAGGGAACTATCTCCGTATGGAGCCAGACAGTCGGTGGTGGACTACCAAGTAGTTTCGTTCAGGGAATGAACGAGATGAAGGTTAACACATATCGCCTAGATAGTGCTATCTCCATGGAGAAGCGTTATGTCCGCCGCGCACGTCTTGACGTTGTTGCTGCCGGTCTAGAGCGTATGGCTAACGAGCTTCTTGTTAAGCAAGAGCGTAATGCATGGGCAGTTGTTCTAAAGGCACTAGCAGAAGCACAGACCTTCGGTAAGGATCACGTTCAGCGTGTTCAGACCAACGGTGTGTTCCAGCTAGACGACATGAACAAGCTATGGACTCTAATCCGTAGAATCAATGCCGCTTACACAGGTGGTACTCCAAGTAACCTACAGTTCCGTGGTCTAACTGACATCTTCGTCAGTCCAGAGATCAAGGAGCAGATCCGTGGGTTTGCTTATCAGCCAATGAACACACGCGCTGGTTCCCTAAACGGAACAAGTAGTGCTGGTTATGCTGCAACAGCAATCGGTCTTCCTGACGCAGTTCGTGAGGAAATCTATCGCGGAGCAGGAACACAGGAGATCTTCGGTGTAACAATTCACGAGCTACTAGAGCTTGGAACAAGCCGCAAGTACAATGACCTATTCGGTGCTTTCAGTAGCAAGTCCTTCACAGACTACGCTGGTAGCCAGAGTGGAGCATTCTCCAGTGGTAGTGACGATCTAATCGTCGGTATCGATTCCACACGTAATGCATTCCTACGCCCAGTCGCTATCCAGAGCGAGAGCCGTGGACAGGTCAAGGTTCTTCCTGATGACCAGTTCCTAGCTCGCAGTCAGAAGGTCGGCTTCTACAGTTATGTTGAAGAGGGCCGCGTAGTAACTGATGCTCGTGCAGTTGTCGGACTACTAGTCTAATACTAACGAAAAGTTAATCAAGAAACCCCCTCTGGAAACAGAGGGGTTTTTCTTTTGTATTTATTAAATAAAATTTTAATTATATACCTTTCACGTTTATAATAAGTATGGCAAACAAAAAGAAGACAACTGTTACTCTAGAAGCATCGGCTCAACTTGATGGCAAGGCACAGGGAAACCCGCCCGAACACTTATATGGATCGCTAGACCAGATCTTAGGAGAAAATATCTCAGTATATAAGACCTCAAATGTTGAAGAGTATAAGCAGCAAATAGCTGAAATGAATCAGACTGATTTACAGTCACATGCTCTTAAGGTTGGGCTTATTCCAATTGAGGATCGTCGGGTTTTGGTTGGCCGCCTTGTTCAAGAGTTTGAGAGATGGAGTTCCAGAATGATGCCGCAAGGTAATATTAAGGGAGCAAAAAAGATAGAAGATATTGATGAAAAAGTTAGAAAGATTCTGAGAGAAGGCGCGTAAGTTTACCAAATCAGTGTAAATTATTATGTGAGCGACTTCGATAATTTCGTCAATAATATTTATACAGAGCTAGACCAGCCAGCCGACTATTCGCCCGCAAGAATAAGTGGTTGGTTTCTAGATCAGTCAAATGTTGGTCAACTAAATAACTTAATAGGTACTTGTTATAAACCTGCCGCATTTTATGACGGATCTGGAAATATGACCGGATTCGGAATTGTTCCTACAGTTAGTGGAAATGAGCTTGGTATCTTCAAGCTACTATTTGAATATAACTATTATTATAGGTTATCTAGATATACTGCAACTAGTATTATGACTGTTGGTCAGGACTGGATTAATCTACAAGAAGGTGATAGTAAAATTACCAGAATTAACTATAATGAAGTTAGTAAAAATTTAAGAGGGCTCGCCAAAGACGCTAAAGAGACTCTTGATAAGGCAGTAAAGATGTACTTGAAGTATGGGGCTATACCACAACAAATCGCAGGAGATGATACAATTGGTATTAGTAATTATATTGCCACTTCAGAGGATCGCGGTATAACTAATGATAATTTCTTATACTAATGAACTATTTCAATAACGCGCAGAAAACAGCTTACAGTAAGCCATTTTATGACATACATGATACTTTCTCGCGCAATATTGTAGTTTTTCAGCACCCACAGGCAGTTCTTATATCTAGCCAGCCAGAATACAATTTTTTATACTCGCAGCAAACTGATGACACGGTAGTATATACTCCAGTAAGCGGCGTATTTCCAGCCACAATAAAGTGGGAACATGCTTATAAAATTAATGATGCTAGAGATATTCGCCCTACTATTTTCGGAAACTATTGCCGTTTAAAGGTAAAGGCAGATGCGCTTGCATTTATAAGTGGCGCGCGTGGACAAAGAATTGAAGTAGACGGGAGAGCAGTAAATTGGATTGGTAGTAGTGAAGTTCACGGTTTATTTACTGGAGATTTCTATCATATATATTTAAGGGAGGGAGAGTAATATGGGTAGTAGTTTGGAACAAATACGCTTGGAAATATTAAATAATCCGGGCCTAGAAAAAGAAGTCCGTATTGTTGCTGAAGAAATTTTTGAAAAAAGCAAGCAGCAATTAATACAAGAGTTTGAGAATCATCCTGTAACAAAAGAGATTCAAGCCGGGCCTGATGCATCAAATGAGTCTGGTACTTTGGGTGGTAGAGGAAATTTATTTTCATTTATAGGATTTAATGATGGCACTGATCCAATTACCCCTATAAAAGAGCTATTACAGGGAATAGAATTTTCATCTTCAAAGGGCAGGAGATTTGGTTCGGGATTTCAGTTTAAAGTAAACATGCCAGATCAAGGTGAACTAGAAAATGCAAGCAAAATGCCTTGGGAAACAGGACGTAGTTGGTTATATGATATAGAACGCGCTATATCTGGATTGGGGCAATATTTATACGGTCAATTTAAAAATTCAAGAAGTGGTACTGGAATGCAATTAGAAAAAAATGTTACTACAAATACGTTTATGCCTGTAAAATATTTTGGTACAATGCTAGAAAAATTTAAAAACAAACTTAAGGGAATAGAATGAATCCATCATATACAACTAATTTAATGTCAAGTTTTTATTTGTGGCTAGACCATGAGTTAGCGCATGTTGGTCAGGGGTTTGTTAATACCAGTGGGCAATTATTTCCAGTTAATGACCCTACTTGTGCGGGATATAATGTTTATAGCTCGCCATTCAGACAGTGGATTTCAGATAGTAATATTGCAAATGCCGTAGTTCCAAGCGGTGTTTATTGTGATGGTAACTTACTCACTAGGGATAGTGGTGTTATATTAAATTTTAATAAAGGACAGGTTTTATTGCCAAGTAATGTAAAACCAAATTTGGTCACTACTCAGTATTCTAAAAAAGACTTTAATCTTTACTATACAGACGAAAGAGAGGAAACTTTATTATTTGAAAACGCACATGCTTTGCAGTCTAAATTTAGAAATATTACCGGTGGTTTAAATGGTGATGACCAGCCATTTCCTTGTATATTTATTAAAAATACTGCTTACCAAAATGTGCCTTATGCCTTGGGTGGTCAAGAACAAACCAAAACAACAGTAAGATGTATTATTCTTTCTGATAATATGTACTTATTAGATGGCGCCATATCTGTAATGACCGATAGCGTGAGAAAGGTTTTTCCTGTAGTTGAGCCTTCTAAATTACCATATAATTACTATGGAGATTTTAAATCAGGAACAAGCTATGAGTATGTGCAAATGGCAAATGATGCAAGCTTAAATGCTAGCAACTTAATATATATTGACAGAGTTACTGTTTCTAGATTAGATGAAATTAGGAATAAACATATTAACTTAAAAGTTGTCGCCGCGATGGTTGACTTCGACCTATGGCAGGCAAGATATCCAAGAATATACAATCCAACTGGTGTATAATGATAAATAATTTAATCTTTTCAGAGTGTCTATAATGACCCCTTTAATGTAATTAAATAAAGAACTTCCAAAACTATGTCAAGAAATCGCATCATTTATAACGTTTTATCCCTATACGCTGGACAGAATAACGCTGTTAGCGGTAGTCACTCTAACGCTGGAGATATTCGCCAGCTAACACGTGTACAATCTTTTGATGAAGATTTTGCAAGAAATCTTACAAATGTTGAACAATATGGTAACCTTGCGGCAATAGATCGTATTGAGCTTGAGGCCCCAACAGTTAAGTCCAGTTTTTCTTACTATCTAACAGATGGTAGTAATGAACACTATCTTGGATTAAATGTTTCGACTGGAAATCAACCATTACTTTCCTGTGTTTCTGGGTATCTAACAAAACAGACCGATCAGAGAAACATGTTCTTAATGATTGCCGACGAGGGTCATGATGCTGTAGACTATTCTTATACAAGAACTGGTGTAATTGGGCTTGGAAATGCCTTCTTAACATCTTATGATATAGAGGCGAATGTTGGAAGTATACCAAAGGCAATGGTAAATATGGAAGCTCTAAATGTTGCCGTATACTCTTCTGTAGATGGAACAAATAATATTCCTGCAGTTAATCCAACTAATGGAATACCAGTAAATGGAATTCCTTTTGTCCTACCACAGTCTACTCTAAGTGATAACAATAGTCAGGTAACTGCATTACAACCTGGAGATCTATCCCTATCGGTAAATGGAACACTTGGGGTAAATATTGCAGATCTTAAGATTCAAGGCTTTAAGATGGCACTGCCTTTATCGCGTCAACCAATTCGTCGCCTTGGTAACAAGTTTGCATTCACACGCGAAATTCAGTGGCCAGTTAAGGCAACTTTCTCGATTGATGCAGAACTTGGCGATTTGAATGATGGCGATCAATATGGTGGCAATCTAGCAAATATCCTTTGTGATACTGGGGTTTATACTATGAATCTTCAGTTCAGAAAGCCAAACTGTCAGGGAACAGGTGCTGCGGCCCTATTATATCAATTCCGTGGAGCTAAGCTTCTAAACCAGAAAGTAACAACTTCTATTGGTGCAAATGCGAAGTTCACAGCAGAATTTGAGGCGCAAATCGGTGCCCCAGAAGATACAGTACATGGTATCTTTATCTCTGGAACATATACAAATTACTAAGATATAGATCAATAATAAATAAGTAGTGGGCACCTTCGGGTGCCCATTATTTTTTTATGGGTGTAATATAAGTTGGTATAATAAGGTAAATAAAGGAAAAAGGTTTATGACTGAATTTGATATCAATGGTTTTGTTACTTCCGCTATTGTGCGTGAAGTTAAGAAGTTGTACTTATCCTTCCTGTATACAACTGAAGATCTTGCTAATAATAACAAGTTATCAGAAGAAGATTTCGCGTATCTTAGAAAAAGAATCCTTGACTATGGGAATAATACTGTTAGAAATTTAGAGGAACAGTTAGATAATTTTGATTTTACGTTTAAAAATAAAGAAAATAATAAATAATCATGAGTAGCACAAACACAAACAAATGGTATTACGAATTTTCGGTAACTGATAAAACCGGAGCACAAACAAAAAAGTATGCCATATTAAAACCTAATAGGAAAATTAGAGAAGATGGTGAACTGTTTTTCGCCAGTGAAACTTCTAGATTTGCTAAGGCCGGGGTATTGCCACGTGCAGCTTGGAATACCATTCTTTCAAATGGCGGGGGTACTATTAGCGACTCAGAAAGAGAAAGTTATGGAAAGCTTCTTGCAGATTATAGAACAAATAGTTTTGAGTTACAGTCTATCCTGATTAAGAGCGATGGCTCTAGGTCTGAAGATGAAAATAAGAGGATCGAGGAGCTTCTAGTTAAGATAGAAGAAATCAAACGTAATATACAATCTTTTGAGTCTGAACAAATTAATATTTTTGAAAATACCGCAGAAGCTAAGGCTCGTAACCGTACCATTTTATGGTGGATGCTTCAACTATCATTCGTAGAGAATAGCGGTAGTTATGTTCCAGTGTTTGATGGAGAGTCATTTTATGACAAGCTAGATAAATATGATGAAATAAATGATTCTGATAATGAGGAACTATCTTTTACAGTTCAGCGTCTAACATATTTAGTTACGCTGTGGTTCTTGGGTAGAGCAGAAAAAACCGAGGACTTTGTATCTCTTGATCAAGAGTTCTCCTCAAGTAAAAAAGAAGAGAATGCTGAAGTTAAGCCAGAGGAAGATGCGGTTGTGACACCTGATGCTACGGTTGCGCCTGCTACGCCAGAGACTTCTGCGCAGGCATAATAAAATGTGCAAAATAGTACCGTAAAATACGGAAATGTTTTTACAGAAATAGCTGTCGGGCTTTCACAGAAAGCCATAGAGGGTAGAACTTATTATTTTAAGCACCCAACACAGGCCGAGCATTTTGAAATTTATGGTAAGTATTATTTAATATTTGAAGATGCAAAAAAGCGCGGCCTACTCTCGGAAGAGGAAAAAATAGAAGACGCCCTTAAAAATGGTTGGTGGACTAAACAAAAAGAAGTGAGATTTAATCAGTTAAATGATAATATTAAAAATCTTAAAATAACAAGAAATAACTTATTATTACCATCACAAAAGCAACAGATAGATAAAGAGATACAAAGAAATATTTATATTCTTTCAACGTTCGAGAAGGAAAGAAATGAAATAATTGGATATACGGCAGAAAAGTACGCCAATGAGAGGCTATACGATGAAATGCTTCTGTCTTTAACTTATAAAAATAGTAATCTAACCGAAAGGCTATTCACTGATAGTCAAGAATATTACTATTTGTCTGATAGCATAGTAGAGAGCATAAGAGAGGGGTTCTTCTCGTCTATGGCTATCTTGTCGCCAGATAGTATAAAAAAAGTGGCTGCATGTACATTTTTTCAAAATATGTTGTATGTAACTTCTGAATGTGATGTTATGAGTTTTTGGGGCAAGTCAGCAACTCAGTGTACAAAATACCAAATAGATTTACTTATTAATGGTAAGGTTTTTAAAAATGCAATTAAAAATGAAATGCAGCAAGGTGGAAGTATTTCAGATGATGTTCTTTCAGATCCTGAGAAATTTGTGTTATGGTATGACTCACAGACTAATAATGCTACAACTAATAGTACAACTAGCTCTAATTTTTCCGGATCAAATAATGCAGTATCTAGTTTTGTAGGCGCAACAAAAGAAGACTTAAAGCAGATGGGTGTCAAAATAGAAAAAATCAAGGGTAAGAGCCTATTACAGCTAGCAGAAGAAAAGGGTGGTGTTTTACAAAAACATGAATATCTGAATGCGCGAGAAGGTAGCTAAAGTGTAAATATCATAGAGTATAACCCTCATACTCGGAAAAAGGATATGCCACTAGAAACAATTGTAAATGTATCAGCGAATACCAGACCAGCCGAGCAGCAAATTAATCAGCTTACTGGTAAAAATTACGCAATTAATCTTAATATTAATTCTCAGCCTCTGGGCAGAATTACTGGGCAGTTAAGCGAATTTAATAAATCAATTGATGCGGCAAATGCCCGTGTTATAGCTTTCGGTGCTAGTGCTGGCGCTATTTCCATTCTAGAGAAATCTTTCCATGCACTGATTGATTCTACTATAGAAGTGCAAAAAGCCATGAATGGCATTCAGGTTATTCTTGGTGCATCTGAGGGGGTGATGACTAAGTTTGGTAAAAACTTATTTGACATTGCAAAAAATACTGGCCAAAGCTTTGATGTTGTTGCTGAGGCGGCTACGAATCTTTCTCGTCAGGGCTTGGGCGTAGAAGAAACATTAAAAAGAACCAATGATGCGCTTGTGCTTTCTCGTATTACTGGTATGGGTGCTGCAGAAAGTGTTCGCGCACTGACTGCGGCAGTAAACTCTTTTACAAGTCAGGCTGTAACTGCCACAGAGGTTGTTAATAAATTTGCAACTGTAGATTCCTCATTTGCTATTGGTGCAAAAGATTTGCCAGAAGCTATTAGTCGTGTTGGTAGTGCCGCCGCTCAAGCGGGTGTTAGCTTGGATGAGCTTATTGCGCTGGTTACATCTGCACAGGTGGCAACAGCCCGTGGCGGTAGTGTAATTGGTAACTCGTTTAAGACAATCTTTACAAGACTTGAGCGTGGAAAAACACAAGACTTATTAGAGAGTATTGGTGTTAGCACAAAAGATTCCGAAGGAAAATTAAAGTCTACAATTGACATGCTAAAAGATTTGGCTACTGTTTACGGAAGCCTAAGTCAAGGTCAGCAGGCGAATGTGGCCGAAAAGGTTGGTGGAGTTTTCCAGATTAACATTTTAAAAGCTGCTTTGGCAGATTTAGGTAAAGAAAATTCTGTATATAACGCTGCTCTAAAAACATCCATATCTTCAACGGATGAAGCAACAAAACGTAATGAAAAATTAAATGAAACATATGCCGCTCAAATCAATAGACTAAAACAAAGCGCTACAGAGTTAGCTGCAAACGCTGGTAAGCAGGTTTTTGGGCCAAGCATGGATAGAATTATTGGCGGTGGGAATAATATATTAGATTCTTTAAATAATATAGATTCGAATAGCATCGGCGCTAAATTAGGTAAGGGAATTCTTGACGGTATTGGTCAGGTTTTAGCCGGTCCCGGATTGGTATTAATTGGTGGGGTTGTTATAAAGTTACTGGGCGATTTAGCTAAATTCTCGTCTGGTAGTGTTAAGGAACTATTAGGTTTAAATGCTGCAACAAAACAGCGTGAAGATATACAGAAAAGTGTTCTTGAGATTTTACAAAAAGAGCCAGATGTTTTAGCAAAAATTAACGCTGCAGGAAAAGACACGACCTCATCTGCAAAAATATTATTAAGCTTCCTAGAGAAACAGACAGCGCAGATGGAAATGCAGGCAAAGTGGGCCGGTGAGGTTGCTGGAAAGTTATATGGTGGTGGTGTGAGAATGGGTGGTGGTGTACCAGTAACAAAAAAATCTGCAGGTTATATTCCAGACTTTGCAAGTGAAGAGATACAAGCAAAAATGCTTGGCGCAAAAAATCCACGCGCAATGTGGAGCGATGGGACAATTGGTGGTAAAAAATTTATTAAGAATAGTGAGGAGACTGAGATAGTTGGGTATGGGCGTAATGGAGATTCTGCTGTTATACCAATGTATGCCAGTGGATATGTACCTAATTTTGCTGGAGAGGGCTCAAGAGTTCAGGCTCTATCTGAATGGAATAGATTTAATCTAATTGATGATAATGGTAAAATAATACTTGCGAATAAACCCTCAAAAGATTTAAGAAACTGGTCCCGCAACAACTCTGGAATATTGTCAGAAGAGGATATATTAAAAATAAAACAGCCAGAACCGCTGACAAAAAGAGAAAAACCAATAACCTCCGTAGAGGATATAAGTGTATCTGGAAGGGGCTCTAATAAAATAGTAAATCTGGGTAATCTTGATTTATCGACTTTAGATCCTAGTATCGCTAATAAATATGGAGTATTTTTTCCGAACTTGGGTGGCGAGGTTCTGCCAATTTCTCAGTCGGTAAATGATATTAGCGCGTTAAAAAGTAAAAATGTAAATGGAAACATTTCTGCTAAATTAAAAACTGCATCTGTTTTTCCTTTAAATTCAAAAGAAAGCGATTTTGATAAAATTCTAGAAGACCTATTTTTACCGCCTTTTAGGAATTTATCAGATAGAATTGCATCTACATTTTTATCTAAAGATAGTAGTATTGCAGGCGAATTGGGAGTGGATAGTGTACTCACCCCTTCTGTGAAGGGTAGTATATTTGAAAAAGCTTTGGGGGCGGCTTCTGTTATTTCTAAGAAAAAATTTGAAAAAGATAGTCAAGAAGATCAACGTTCTTTTGATTATGCACCGCTTGGTGATTATCCGTCTCTTATGGATAAGATAAAGTTATCTTCTGATGGCGCAGCTGAAGCAAAAAAATCTAAAGATGCGGCTCATAACTTACCATCAAAAATTTTAACACATGACTCTGGTTTATTAGTTCAATTACAAAACAAAATTAAAGAAAAACTAGAGCCAAAAATTAAAACTGCGGCAACTGGTTATATACCTAATTTTGCAGATGCGCTACATGCATCTATTGCGCGCGAAATTGGTGCTGGCGCGCCAGCTGGTGATATTTATGTTAAAAAATATGGACAATTAACAAGTGCAAATAATCCCGATGGGTATGGTGTTTTTAATAAGAGGGATGAGGGCACGATGTCGAGCGAGATGCGAGCTATGCGCAAAAAGGGATATGCTCGTGGTTATATTCCAAATTTTGCTGATGATGGTGGAGGATTTGGCGCTGCTGGTGGTGCTAGCGCCGGGCTTGATTTATTAATGGCGTTACAGTTAATCAAATCTTCTAATAAAGAAAAATCTGAAGAAGAAAAAAAGGCCGCAGAAGCTACCAAAGAGGCATCTACTGGAATAAAGCAATTAACTAGTAATATTAAAGCACTTTCACAGATAGATAAAGAAATTGCATCTGTTTCTAATTTAAAAAAAGCCGCTACTTCTGCTATAAGTAAAATAAGATCAAATGAACTTCCATTAGATTTAATGGGCGAAGCCGTTAGTACTGTCAAGCAAAGTGGAGCCGAAGAAGCAAGGTTAAAAAAACAAAAAAAAGATATTCTTGCCGAAGGGAGAGCTTCGGGGGCTTTTAACGCGAAAATTCTAGGTGTAGATGTTGGTAATGTAGAAAGTATGTCAACCTTTACTGGTTCTTTGAAACAACAGGCTGGATCTTTACTGGGTAAAGCTGGCAAAATGGCTTCAAACCCAATGCTTGGAATAGCTGCGCCATTAATTGCTGGACAAATTTCAGAATTAATACCCAAAGAAAATACCGGTGCAAAACAGGCGGTATCTAGTCTAGGAAATGTGGCATCAATGGCTAGTACTGGTGCAATGTTAGGTGGGCCAATTGGTGCAGTAGCTGGCGCGGCGGTTGGCGCAATAGGTGAAATACCTAATATAGCACGAGCTTTTAATTCTAGTTTACCAAAACTTACCGAAGAGGCAGATAAGGCAAAAGATGGGTTTACAGAATTTCATTCTACTTCTCAAAGTTATCTACAGTCACTACAAACACTAGAAGATGCTGTAAATAATGGTACTGCTAGTGAGACAGAGTTGAGAAAAATGAAACAACAAGTTTCTCAGGCATATGCAAAATTTTCTCCAGATGATTTAAAAGTTATAAAAGAAGCTCGACAAACTGGTGGAGCAAAGGGTGAGCGAGAGGCTATTCAAGACTTGGATCAGCGTAAAAAAGAAGACGCGGAAAAGAAAGCTAGTGATTTAGCGTTAACAAAAAATGCGGAAGATTTAAGGTATTCATTCTCTGGAATGATGATACCAGGATGGGCTGGCGGAGGTGTTGGTGCTCAGGACACTTCAAAAGTATCTGATATGGCTGTTTCTGTATTGACACAGGGACTTACTGGTAAAGAGAAACTTGATAAGTTATCAGGTGTTAATATTGGCGGCTTACTAGAAGCTGGTAATAAGAAAGATGCGAGCGCAGTTCAGGGTCAGTTGATGGCAGCTGGTTATAGTGAGCAAGAGGCAAAGGCCGAGGTTGCCAATCTTAAAGCAAGTAAAGATTTTAGCGCTGCTACTGCAGAACTTGCAGAAAAACTCGTAAAAGCAAGAGTCGCAACATTAGCACAGAAGAAAGCCGAAGATGAGATAATAGAAGTAAGACAGAGAGATAGGGACATGACCATGCAAAATGTCGGAATCATACAAGAAGAGATTGCGGCTTTAAAAGTAAACATACAGGCTCAATATGAAACAGAAAGAGCTAAAATTAAAACAGAAGAAAGAAAACAAAAATCTGCTACAGAAATGGCGGGTGTTCGTTCGCAAGGATCAATTAATGTTGCAGCTGCTATAGCTGGAGAAGAGAGTCCAGATGTTATAGCAATGAAAAGGGCAAAAGAATATTCAGATATTGAGTTAAATCTTAACAATGGAATTGCTGATTTAAAGCGTAATAGCAAACTATCCGAGTTTAATTCTGGAGAAAAAATTCAAATCAGTCGTCTGGATGAAACTGGCAATAAAGCAAAAGCTGCAAAAAATGCCCGCCCATATGAAACGAATGTGGGTGAAGCATCCCAGACTGGCTTAGAGGGATATTTCCAAAAAATAGATCTAACGAAAGGTGGACAACAATCACAAATTGAAGCACTATCTCAGAATATACTAACTAACAATAATAACTATATTAAGGGAATTTCAAAATATAATGGAAAAAGTGCGATGTTTGAGCAGGACAGTCTTTTATATGGCGAAATGGGCAAGCCAGAACAAATCACGCAAAAGGGCCAACAAGATGCTAAAAGTGTCGCATTACAGAGAGGAATCCAAGAGCTGAATGAAACAGCAAAAGATCAAAAAAAGATACTTGATGAAAGGTTGCATTTTGAAGAATTGGCTGCAAATATTAAATCATTACAGTCCTCGTTTGGTGGCGGTAATGCGTTTGTTAATGGCAAAGATGTTACTGGTGATCTTATATCGCAATTCTTACAGGGTAGCGCGCTAAAGAAACCAATTGATACGACTCAGTCACTAATTAGAAATGGGCTGGAGCTAAAGAGTGCGGGAATAGATGTTAACAAACCACTTTCTGAACAAAAAACTAATGCCGGATCATTATCACAGGCCGCCGAACTTGGCAGAAACTATTATAAAACAAATCGTAGTTTAAAAGATATTTTTGGTGGTGAAATTTCAGGCGGACCGGGAGACAAATTTCAGAAAACAATGGAAGTTGGTAGGCAAGCAGATTTAATGAGACAGTATAAGGATCTTGAAACTGCAGCTAAAACTGGAACACCAGAACAGAAGGAAGCTTTTTCAAGATATTCTCAAAGCTTTATGTCAAAAACAGGTAAGTCAAATATGACGGATGCTTTTGGTTATAAGGCTCAATTAGAAGCTTCTATGGAAACTGGTCATCTTACGGATCAACAAAAAGTAATGGCTGATAAATTTGGCTATAATAAGGGTGGCAACGCGGTAACTGATTTACTAGGATATAACTATAAGGAAGTTGCACCAATTTTTGACAAAAAGGGCAAACGAGATACCGTTGCTGAACAGAAAAAAAGCGATGAAATAAATCAGGGTATAAATAATGTTTTAGGAAAAGACTTTAAACTAAATTCAGTTGGAAAGGATGAGAGTGTAGTAGCGCTTAATGCCGGTTTGAGAATACAGACTGCCATATTACAGGAAGTCCAAAAAATAGGTGACACATTTAACGGTAAAAATACCTCAAGTGGCAGTGGTGGGGCTGGCGGTATGAGCGTGAATGTAAACGTTAATGGTGCTGCTGGTGGTGGTCAGGGAGGCATTAGAGACGAGTTACAGCAGGCTATTCAGACCGCTATAGATGGTGTAATGCAGGCTTTTGGTGATAGATTCCAAAAAACAGAATATAAAGCAAATACTGGAAATAATCCTCCTCCATCAACAAGCAATCAAGGTGATATAGCTAATGTATATGCCAATCAGAGAAGGTAATAAAAATGAACTTTGCTAATGCTACTATATTATCTGTCAGCAGAAAATCTGAGTTTTTATCTAATACTGTTAGATACCGTTCTACTTTACAATTAAATGTAGAAGGGTTATTACTGGAATTGACAAATTCTAGTGGGGTGGCCTATATTATATCTGACCTTTTAGATTTGCAGTCGCAATCTGACAACTGGCAAGATATTAATATTAATGGATATAATTTTGGGCAGGGTATTATTTCTTCCATTAGTTTTTCAGAGGGGAATGATGTTAGAACAAAAAAATATAATGTCAATATTACTGTCCCACAAGATGGAGATCTTTCTAGTGTAGTTGGAGAGGACTATACAGGTTTAGCTTATCAAAATATTAAATATATAGAAGGTTTTTCTGAGTCTAGTGCATATGATAAGCAGGTAAAAAAAGAAACATATTCTCAGTCAATTAAGTTTTCAATTCGTGGCCCCTACTCTCTAAATGCCGTCGGTGCCGCACAGTCATTGGCCGCTGATTTTTTTGCGCATAATGACTTAATAAATACTGTTGGAAATAAATATTCTGATAGTATCATATATAGAAAGTTTTATAATGAGAGCTATGATAGTATTAATAATAGGTATGAGTTTTCTAGAAATTATGAAACTAGTACGGATTCAAATGGTCAATATTCAGTTTTTAGATCTCACGGGCTAACTTTTGATCAGGCTGGAATTGCGAATGTAAAGGAAAAGGCTGAATATATTGGGCATACTAGTGTACCATTTGATACTGTATCCCAGCAGGCAAATTCGGATATACAGGGTGCATTAGGTAGGTGCCAAGCGGTATTTTCTGCTTATTTAGATGAAACAAATGCCTCGCTATTAAGTACGCCTATTACAAAGTCTTTTGCTTCCTTACCTTTTGATGGTAAGATAAATTATGAAGTAACCTTTACTAATTCTAACCGTGTCAAAGATACATATTTTTGGAACTATGAGATTAGTATGGAAAAAACTTTGGGTGGAAATTATATAGCTACTGAGCATGGAGAAGTAGTTGGTTTTGGCCACATAATTGAAGCTAAATACAACAATGCCCTTGGCGCATGGAATACTAGCATTCAATCTGGAATACAGTCTCGTGTTAGCAGTTATTATACTGGCGGTTCTAGTTTAAAACTCACAACAGAAAGTACCACCCTACAGAAAGTGCAGGGAAAAATTGCCTATTCTAATAAATATACTGATAGTGACTCTATAAGAGACTCTACTGATATAAGAAAGGTTGTCGCAACGATTAGTAAACAGGCCAGCAGGCATTTGGTGAGTTATTTTAATATTATTAATGTTAAAGAGATTGCGCAGATTCAACCTAATACATTACCTGTAGAAACATCTTTTTCTGTAGATATGAATGGTAGCGCGCGCGCTGTTTTGGATGATTATTTAAGTATTGCAAAGGGGTACGTTCAGGCCCCCTCACCGGGGTTTATTGCAGATGCCAACTATTCGTTTGATCCATCGGCAAGATCATTCAAATTATCCGTTTCTACTCTTTCATTCGAGTAATATATCTAAAAAAGTGTAAATAAATTAGGTATTTATGGTCAAGGTATATTATAACGGAAGCAATCCATTTTTGGGCATTTCTCCAACACCCTTTGTTGCGATAAATGACGATATGGTCAATTATGGCCAAAGATGGGGTGCAGTACAAAAAATCACTCTAAAAGGCATGCTAACTGGTGCCTGTAATCCGAGCCTTGGAAATAATCAGTTATTGGAAAATCAACAGTCTTTATTTAATAGCTTTTCCACTGATTTTAAAAAATTAGAAATTATAGATTCTAATTCTACTGTATTTAGTGCGGACTATGCAAAAATTGATAGTATAGATTTTGATGCATCTTCTTACGTAGCTGGTGTGCCATTTAAAGTAAATATTACGGCATTTCCATCTAATATGTTTAATGGCGTTTATGGCGTATTGGATCCTGTGTCGGTAATTAGGTACTCTCAGCAGAACAATGGTATTGTTAATATAAGCAGAAATATATCTGCTAAGGGTTTTAATACATCAAATACATCAAATAATGCCCTAGATAACGCTAGAAATTATGTTCAATCTTTAACTGGTACGGCGATAATACCTCCACATTTTATATCTTTAACTCCAAATTTATGCCCAAGAAAGGTTGTTGAGAATATTAATAGAATGGAAGGCACATATGGCGTTGATATAGATTATACACAAAGAATTAATTCTTCATCTTCCGTATTGCTATCATATAGTGTCGATATTTCTTACGAAGAAGAGCGCGGAATTTATAATGTAGCATTAAAAGGTAATTTGAATGGAGGAGATTGTAGGCAGATGTCTGAGCTAAGAAATAGTTATACAAGTTTTCAACCTTATAATATAGCTAGTACTAACCTATATAAACAGGCGACAAATGTGGTATTAAATCCAGAGCCAGATAATTTTTCAATTGAAGAGGACGAGGCAAGTAATACTATAAATTTTAGCTATGCCTATACAACTGATCCGCAGCAGGTTAAATTTGATTATTCAGTAGATGTCCAAAATGAATATCTATCCGATAAAGCAACTGTTACATTAAATGGTAGTTTTGTTGCCAGAGGGCCACAGACAACTAGAATGGGCAAAGCAGAATCTGCGCTTGCCAGTTTTAAGCCACTACCCATATGTGAAGCAGCATATCAAAACAATATCTCTGCACGATCAGTCCCTCTTAATCCAAATTTTAAGAGTTACAATATAACTAGAGACCTAACATCTAATATAATTAAGGTGCAGGCAAGTTTTGATAATTCAATTACTCTTGCTGGTGCAAAGGTATTTAATTATAATATATCTATAACACCCAGCCTAAATGCGTTTGGGCCGGTACAGTTTTTAGACGGCTCAAATGGTTTTTTTGATTTAAAGTATTTTAAAAGGGGGAAAATGAGTATACAGGGATCCGCATTATATAGTGAATCTTCAGACCAGACCGATATGGTAAGATCAACTGCGAATGGATTGCTGATAAAATACTTAGGGCAAAATTCAGTACTAACTGAAAGCAAGGTAGAAAGAAAATTACAGTCCGAAGATAATGGATATGTATATAGTTTTAATATAGCATATACATGTGAAACACCAGTATTCTCCATACAATGAAAAATGCCATACAATACTATTTAAACCTTTTTAATAGCGTTGCGAATAAAAATGCTGCGGTATATTTTGACTTTACTACCAGTGGTAGTGGTATTGTAAATAATATCACCGGAACCAGTGGTTATTTAAATGGTAATATAATTAATTATGCTGATAATTTTTGGAATACAAGTGGTTCTGGATTTTTAAATAATAGTTATATAACAATTAGTACAACTGGTGATATAGATCTGAATTATGGAACATATTCCATGATTTATCAGAAAACTTCTCCCGGTGGTGCAACGTTAATATCTACAATCGATACTGGTTATGATAGTGTTTCGGGTTTTTATAATAAGGGCTATGAGTTCGGCGTTACAGCAAATAATAAATTATATTTTGAATATTATTCTCAGGATGGCCCAACTGTACTAATATCTGATTATATAGTCTCAGATAAATCTTCCGTATTTTTAAACCTTGATAATGATGCGGTATCTTTTGGATATTATGATTTTTTTAGATCTAAATTAAACTCTAATATTTTCTCTATTAATAATTCTTACTTATTTAACACAACAGGAATAAATATTGGTTATAATCCAAGGGCTTCTGGCGGTTATTCTTATAATAAACAGTTTACTGGATTTATTGATCAGTTTTTTCTCTTTAGTCCCCCAATTTATACTTTTGATATTATAAATTTAAATAGTGGCTATGCAAATAGTTATAACTCTGGTACCTCATATGTAACATATTTACCAGTAACTGGGGTCACTGGATATTCTACTGGTATAACTGGATTTTATACTACTGTAACAGGATATACAACTGTAGCTACTGGTGTAATTTATGATGATTTTGGCAATCAGTTTAGCGGTTTTGCAACGTCACCATTAACTGGTACATATTATGGTACCGGAATAATACCATTAACAGGCGTTTCTATTGTACCGTTTACTGGAATAAATACAGGGGATTATCTTGTTTATAATTCAGGATATATAGCAGAATTTGGAAAAAGAAATATTTCTATATTAAAAAAATTAGATAGCTCTGATTTTATAGAGGTAAGTGTTCCAGATCATAATTATAATCCAATTTATCAAAATAATTTAGTCACCAAGTACGATTATGTACAAAACTCCTTTTTTAATAGCTATATAAAACAGAATCCCAGTATGAATTTTATTGTTTTTGTTAATGGCGTAGCCCAGAACTCTGGAACATACATTTCATCTGGAAGCGTATATTCTTCAGTCAATATACAAAAAAATGACTACATTGTTACAAACAATAATGAAATATCATTTAATATATTATTTGACCCTTCTGATAATATATCAGTAGATATGGTTTCAGGAATTTATAATACTGGATTTTATATAGAAAATTTCTATTATAATCCTTTATTGTCTTCCATATCATTGCCTTGGCCAACAAATTATAATGTATTTTTCAATGGACAGAAACTCACTAGCGGCCAAGATTCGCAAATAGGTGTTAATGCGCAGTATGGTGTTAATTCTACTGGTATTTACTTTAAATATATAAATATATTTTCTGGAGTTAGTGGACAGCTTTTCGCGCTGCCTAAAAATTTTAATATTACATCTACTGGCCTAGGTACCCATTTAGTTACATTTGACCAAACATTTTATGATAATTATTCTGAGGTGTATATGAATGGTGTAAGATTATCGCCAAATAATGATTATTTGGAACTACCTATAATAGATTCAAATGCCGGTACTGGTATTTTTGATATTAAAACTGGAATATTATATAATAATAATCAATCTTTTTAAAAATGAGTCAGAATAAGATATTAGATGTTGGCAAAATAGAAGGAAATTTTTATGGTGGACTACCATATGATGCCAGCTGGAATTTTAATGATGGCAACTCACCATCTACGTTAAAGATAAGCGTGGTAAATGCTGAAGGAAAATATCCAGATTTAGATCGGGAGCTTTCTTACACGAAGACAGTTACTGTTAAGCTAGGGCAATTTTCATTTCAAGGGTATTTAGTTTCATATGAAATTGATAAAACACCGCAACAGAAATTATTGCATTTAAATTATGTTGACATGAGTGTTGCACTAGATCAGTATTATGTTGGTCTATATAAAAGACATGGAGGAACTGGCGCTCCCGCAAAAAATTTAATAATAGTAGGTAAAGAATACCATCCTTGTGATAAAAATAAAGATTCAACTGTTAGTACGCTAGAAACTAAAGCAATAATAGATCCATGTGATCCATGTCCATATATGCCAAATGATAAATATAAGAGTTCTTGTGATCCAGTTAGAAGTGATTTTCAAATATGGGAAGTATTTTATACATTTAATGATCTTTTAGCCCAACTACCAGTTTCATCTGATCATAGTAATGCCAAAGATACCAATTATAAAGCACAGCATACAGGGAGTTTGAAAAGTGTTCTTGGAGCATGGTGTTCAGATTTAGGTTTAGCATATTATTGGGATCCATTTAAAAGCAAATTATTTTTTGTTGATAGAAGTAAACCTTTAGAAGTACCAAGTGATTTGGATTCAATTCCGAATATTATAGAATATAAATCAGGTGCAAGTAAACAAAATACATTTGCAAGAGGCTTTATTGGTTATTTTGGGAAACAAGGGGAAATTAAACAGTATACATGCACTCTTGATCCAACTAATAGTTTTCAAACGCTTCAGCCACTTACAGTAGCTGATCTATATAATCAGAATAACTACCCAAGAGAAGGCGAGATTGCTGCAAAAGAAATATGCTCGGTTTTTTCTAGATATGGTAAGCCATTAAGAGATGCTTATCTTTGGTATGGTTTTTACAAGCTTAATACTGCAAAAGATACCGAAAAGGTTACATATGCTAATCGTCCTGGGGGTAGCAGTGGCGGTAGCCCTGACAATATTTTAAACCAGTTTGGAGGAATGAAAATTTTGGGAGTGTATAGCCAAACAGCCCAAAAACCCGAAAATCAGGCGGCACATGCATCGCTAGCTCAATTTATAAAAAATGATAATAATGATCCTACAGAGAAAACAAATCCAACTTATTATTTTTTAGCAGATGTTAATGATGAAGTAGTATCTACCCAGTTTCAATCAGAACAGAATATAGCGCAAAATTTTCTTGGTAGATATTGGTATAAACCATACAATACACTTATTCCGGGCGCAGATAATGCACATACACAATATACAGCAGAGGCACCAGATGGTGCTCAAGTGCAATGGTATATTGCCAGAAAAGATGTTTCAGCGGTACCTATTTTTGGTTTTGGGCATGAAGATGGCTCGCCTATTGGTAAGCTATACGAAAATATACAAAAAGATGCGCAGGCAAATGAAAATCCTTACAAAAATAGCGCGGCAGGCTCTGGTCAAGGAAAAGCGGCTGTTAGCGCTTTTTTATTAATGGATAGGGCATCTAAATTTTCGCCTAATGAAAGTGAAACAAAATATTATCAATCACTTTTCGACTGGTATGAAAAGTATGTACCGAGTCCAGTGGTAGGGCTTGATAATTCTGTTTTATCTTCACTTCCTGGTTATGATGCTAATTTTAAAAATTTAAAACTATTTAAAGTTAGGGAGTACAGTGACTTTAAGACGGATCTTCAATCCGCATCTAACCCTTTGGAGCCTGCCTCCATGACAATGAAAACGCAAACTACTCAAAATTCACTTGGAAATCCAGTGGTTACAAATATAGGTCAATACGGTTTAGTATCAAACCAGTCGGCACAAATTAGGGTCGGTAGTAGCCAAAAGGTAGATATGGTTATATATACGCCCCCACAGTCGATACAAGCGTTATTCGGCGGATCTAGTAGTTCCTCTGCGGCTGGCTATAAAGTATATGTACAACCCTCTGCTACATTCCCTAAAATAATACCAAAGGTTCAGTATACTTACTCTGTTAATGCGGGCAGTGCAGATGTCGCAAAATTGGATTATAACTACAAGGAGATACAAGAAGATAATATTAATCTTATTAATGGTCAGAAATGTGTTATTGCAGATTCAAGCATTAAAGATTATGTGAAAGGAATTAGCCAAAAATCTGCATATTTTCAAGACAAACCATTAAAAACTATTACTATAAAATTACCAGGTATTGTTCCTAAGATATATAGCGTTGATCAGGCACTTAATTCTATACAAATAAATATCACTGAAAATGGGAGTTTTACCACTTATTCATTTGAAGATAAAGTAATACAGCCACCAAGTGATGATTATATAACACAACAATATCTTTTAGATAGGTCTAAGCCGCAAAAATCTGTTGGGGGCAATAGCATTACGGCTGGAGAGATAACTAATATAAAAGCAGGAATGAGTAGCACTAATTAATATTATGTTTATAAGTGGAACCAATTATAGAAGTATATACCAACAAACTGGATTGAGTTGGCAGTTTTCTTTTTCTTTGCCATATACTACTGGTGATTTTGTTTTTTCATTTTCTGGACAATCTGGAAACTGCCCTATTTTTGAAACAAAAAATGGTAAAATTTTTGATCCATATGGTTCATTGGTAGCATCTTATACAGCCAATAATTTATTGTCATTATCTGGAAATATATCACCAAATAAGATTGACCTATACCAGAATTATAGTCCATTATATTTAGGACTGAATAGGCCAAGTGCTGGGGCTATATCTTCTATAGTTTTAGATATAAAAAATAATTCTTATATAGATTTTAATTCACTTACTGTTTATGGTGATATTCCTAATCAGGTACTTGGAACTACAGTGCCGAGTGGGTATGAACCATTTTTATCTTTTGCTTCTGGGGATGTGATTCGGTATCCAATTGTTAATACCACTAGCAGTAATGTGATTATTACATCCGGTCAATCACAAAATAATAATTTTGCCATAAGCGGAATTGACCCATCTACTGGAATTCTTATTCCGCCATATTCTACTGGATATATTTATATAGCAAATACCTCCAATTCTATTATTGAATACAATCAAGATATTCCAATCAGTTTATCTACAAGTGCTGGAAATCAAACTATAAATATAAATGTTTCTGGATTACCAATTATAAATAACGACTACTATGTGGTCATAGGCCCAAATAATACTCAAATAAATAATGGTGGCTCCAATTTTTATAATATACTTTTAAAGAACCCAGTTGGAACTAATCTTAGTATAAATATGGATTATGTAAGTGGTGTTACTGGAGCATACAGTATACCGGTGTTTTCTAGCGGGTATTTTTCTGGTTTAGCTTCTAGTGGTTTTATATCGGGAAGTGGATATACAAGCTCTGTATCTACTGGTCTAATTTCTGGATACAATGCTTTATTATCTGCCTATGAATTTGGAACTGGTAGTGGTATAGTTAGCCAATTTAAAATTGCTGATAATCAAGTTATAACTGGTACTTATAGAATACCAGCAACTGGAATAGGTAGTGTTAATACAATAGGAACTGTATTAGGTACTGGATATAATACTGGAATTTTTTATACTGGATATATTAGCTATATTGGAGGAAATATAGTTGGCAGCGCATCGGGGTTGGGTACTGGTTTTATTAATGAACAGCAGGTAACGGGAACTATAAATACCGGTGTGTCTAATATTTTTGTTCCATATACTGGAAAAATAACTGGGAATTTTAGTTCTGGACAATATACGAATGTTAATTTAAGTAGTGGGCCGCTTTATATAACTGGAAATTTTTCAAAACCAATGCACTTGGTTGGATATGGTATGGCGACTGGTGGCGTAACTAGTGGGATATTTGGAGGAGATTTGGGATATGTATATGATCCGGGACTTTATACTTTTTATGCAGATTATACTGGACTTTATAGCGGGAAGGCGCTCCCCATAACAGGATTTGATCCTGTAGACTTAGGAAATAATTCTGGTGATATATCTGGTTTGCTAGTTATACATAATATACAAACCGTTGTTACTGGAGACACGTGTTATGTAGATTTTGATAAAATAGAATTTTCAAGCACGGGTTTTATAGATACATTTTATGCTTTTGGTGACGATAAGCAACCATTTACTGGATTTAACACCTTCCCATTGGTTCCTATTAACTATTCTGGAGAATTTGAGTTTGAAAACTCTACTGGCTCGGCATATACAGGATTTGGTTATCAGTTACCCAGAACACAAATTTCTAGATCTACGCCTACAATTAGCGGATCTGGAATGTTTAATAATGTATTTCAGCCGCCTAATTTTGATCCATTAGGGAATTCTGGCGATCAATATTCAGGATATAATAGTGGAGACTTTATTGGATGGACAGAAACTATGGGGACGGCAATAACTCGTGATATGGTTTATACGGGAACCACGCCAGGTTTAAATTATGTATCAGGTGATTTTGACTTGAGTGATTTATTTATTACGAATGAAGATGGATATTCAGTGAGTAATTATGCGCAGATGAATTTGAGTATTACTGGAAAAGACAGTTATCCTCTTAATTTGACAGTTGATATACCACAAGAAAGGAAAATGCTTTATTTAAATGTATATAAAACAAACTACTCTAGTGGCTATGGATATTACAATAGTTTTGTACGCTCTGTTAGTGGTGGATATCATTATACTACAAGTGGCCAAGATGGGTGCGCTGATATTTTAGTTCAATGTGGAGATAGAATGTTTACTGATAATTATTCGTACACTAGTGGAGATTATATTCTAATAGTTTCGGGGAAAACAATTCCTGTAACTTATAAGGACTCTTGGGTATCTTTAGGTAATTCTTCGTATTTAGGAAGAAAAGGTGGTGTCATGGGTTTTGATATAATTAGAACTGGATATTTGAATTATCCCCTATCCGGTATCGCAACTGCCAATATAACCTCTCAAAATTATCCTATTCAGTTAGATCCCTCTATCCCTATTACTTGGGATATATACATGAATCCAGGCGAGTCATTGCAAACATATGGTTTTGGTATATATCCAGATGCGGCACTTCAACAGGACTGGGGTGGAACAATAAATATACAATTTTTTAATCCGGCCTGTTCTTGCGGTAATGACCCATTTGTTTCGCCTAACATAATAAATACAAACAGTATTACTTCTTGTAATTTTTTAGTGCAGGATATGGTCGAGCACGAGATAGCAAATCGTCATGCTATTTATCGATTAACAAGTGGATGTGCATGTGGTTTTATAACACCAATTAAAATAACTGATTATTTTACACAGTGTGGTAAACTTCATATTTCTGGATATACAAGTCCAAGTGCCAATTGTTTAATTTCACTAAGTAATAATGAAAGTACATCTGTAATATCTGACCCATTGGGAGGTTGGAACTGTCAGTTTGATGGAAATGGAGAATTAAAATACTATACTTATATATCAATTACTGGATACTCTTCTGGGTATTATGATTATAAATCTAATCCTGCAGAGCTTACTTGTCATCAGCCAAAATGTCCGAGTGGCGTTGTGCAAAGACCTATTTCTGGTTGCGCCCCTAATCCGCAACCCACGCCGTCACCGTCTCCATCGCCGTCTCCATCGCCGTCTCCATCGCCGTCTCCATCGCCGTCTCCATCGCCGTCACCGTCTCCATCGCCCTCTTCATGGCCAATTCCTTCGCCATCATTTGGCACCCCTTCTTCAACTACTACTGCCCCAGTAAATTATAATAAATGGCCTATTAAAATGACTCTATGTGGCATGGCTAGCAGCGAGACTACTCCAGCTTGCGTGGACACACTAAGGACTAGTTTTGGAAAAGTACGAATTTTTGCAACATTAACACTTGATGATAAAGGCAGTCTTTCAGATAATGGTATTTTACGTGTAGGTATAAAATGGCAGTTGAAAGATGCCGGTAGCTATGATTTTACTCAAAATGGTGATAAAGCGGGTATAAGTCCCACATCAATTCTTGCTCACCCTGATAGTGTTATCCAACCAATTTTTAGTTTTTTTGGAAATACAAACAATGAGGGAGATACATTACAGGTTATAGTAGATACAACTAGTTATCCAATAGTTGGGCCACCTGCCTGCTTTAATTGTGATTCACTAACTTATGTTAATCATTGGTATTATCAAGTTAAAGAGGGGGGTTGTCAGCAGCCATATTGCGCACAAACAAAATTACCATATAAAGTATACTATGCTGGAGATCCTAGCGTAGGTATTTTATACGATTGCTATTCTTGTAGTTATAGCAATAACTGTCATCACAGTACATTTAATTATAATTATCCAGATAGTCCTCTTACAACTCTTCATCTGGGTAGTAATAATAATTCTTGTTCGCCTTCTAATTAGTTTTTTTAAAAAATTGAATTTATAGTTAAATATAGCTATAATAAAAATGAATATTTGGGCTGTATGTACTTATTTTAATTTTACAAAATGCAAGTATAGGCTAAAAAACTATCAAATATTTAAAAAAAATATAAAAGATCATGATATAAAACTGTTATGTGTAGAATTTTCTCCTAATGGGGATTTTGTTCTTGAGGATAATGATGCAGATGTTTTAATAAGATTGGGTGGTGGCGACATAATGTGGCAAAAAGAAAGAATGCTTAATATTGGTATAGATATGCTACCGCAAAATACGGATATAGTCATCATTGCGGATACAGATATAATTTTTTCATCTAAGAATTTAGTGCCATTTCTACAGTATGAAATGAGCCGCTATCATGCTGTACAGTGTTTTTCTACAGTGTCACATTTTAAGCCATTTGTGGATATAGATTTAATGAATGCAGATTTTTCTTCTATCAATATAACAGATGATAATATTTTTATGTTAGATAGACAGCCGGGCTGTATGTTTGCATATGAAACTGTAGCAAATTTTCAACAGGGGGTAAGTGGGTACGCTTGGGCATTTAGGTATAAAACAATAAAAGATATCAAGCTTTTTGAGTATAATATTATAGGCGGAGGCGATAGAATCACTGCGTCTGCCTTTATGGGGCTGCCGGTTGCCTCTCCATTTGTTGCCGGTATAAATAGTAATATATATTTTAATTATTTAAAAAAAATAAAAGATTATGGGTTGACTAGAAATGATATTAGCTTTATAGATCAGGTATATATTTACGATCTTTTTCATGGGTTTCATAAAAATAGGGACTATGAAAATAGGCATAAAATATTAAAAAAACACAATTTTGATGCAGAAAAAGACCTAATAGGTATTCCTGAACAGCCATTTAGGTTTGCAGACCATGTGAATAACGATTTAAAATTAGAAATTATAAATTATTTTTATTCTAGAAATGGATTTTAGACTGTCAAAATCAGTGTAATATAGTATATTAAATGCGAATATAATGCCTGATTGTACACAAGTAATAATAGTTGTAAATAGTTTAAGTAGTCCATACACCAGATTACCTAATCCTATTGGTGTTTTTACATATCCAGTACCGAATGCGCCTTTAAATATTACGTACAATGGAAATACTGGTATACCTATTAATACGGGAACTTATTTGGTGTCCATTTCCGTTACTGGTTCACAATATTGTGCGTCTGTTTTTACTGGTAATTATTCTATAGTAGGTAAAATTAAAACTGAAAATTTTGCTTTAGGATGGGGTAATGATATTGCGCATAATGTAGAAATTCCAAGATCATATAACTCATCTCCAACTGGCTTACCTGATGTGAAAAAATTAGTTGGTGGGCGTGATTTTTCTGTTGCTCTAATGTCTGATAATTCAGTTATTACATGGGGCACAGGAAATCAGTATGGGCAGCAGTCTATTCCGTATGTTCCTAACTATATCAAAGATATATATGCATCTAATAATACTACTTTTATATTAGATTATTTAGGCAATGTAACTGGGTGCGGCTATCTATTTAATACGAATGGTAGTGGTTATGCATATGATTATTATTTTAGTCAATATTCTAATGTGCCAGCAAGTATTCAATACCTAACAAATATATCTGAATTATCGGTATCAGATTATTATGTACTAGGTATATCAAATGACGCAACGGCTAGCATCACGGGCTGGGGAGAAATTAGAAAATCACTTTTTGATTATAGAGCCACTTTTGGGTGTACGGGTATTTCTGATATTTCTACTTCTAATGTGGGGTGTGTTCTATTATCTGGAGATAAAGTCCGCTCATTTGGATCGAATTTTTTTAAGCAGTTTTCTTGGTTAGATGCAGATAATAATAATATAAAAAAAATTAGTTGTTCAGATTATTCTACTGTTTTATTATATAATGATAAAACTGTAACTGGATTTGGAATGTTTGGGGACGAACGTAGCAACAGTTTAGTCCCATGGGAACTACCTGATCCATCCATTCAGGGGCATGTTTTGGATATATCAAATGCAAACAAACAGACGCTATTTATTTTAGATACAGTAATTCCTCAGCCGCATAAAAAGATACCCGCATGTACTAGTGGTATTATTTACGCATAATAATTATGACTTTACCCATTCCAGTTTTACCATCCTCATTTCCACTGAGCAGGAGAAGAATATCTGCTGGCTGGTATGATTCGGCAATAGTCAGAACAGATGGTACTGTTACTGGATGGGGAGGTGGAGTAATACCAAATATTACTGGGGCAGTTGATATTAGTTATGGTGAAAGTGCAGCATTAGTGTTATTAATAAATGGAACTGTTACTGGATTTAATGGTGATTATAATAGAGCATTTACAGATAGTCTTTCTTCAATTGTACAGGTATCATCCGGACCTGGACAGTTTTTAGCTTTAAAAAATGATGGAACTGCAGTCGGCTGGGGATATAACTATCTTGGACAAGCTGATGTTCCAAATGGTTTAAATAATGTAGTACAAGTATGTGCTGGACAGGATTTCTCATTGGCACTAAAAAATGATGGAACTGTAGTCGGCTGGGGGTATAACTATGATGGTGTATTAGATATACCAAATAATTTAACAGATGTAACAAAAATTGCTGCCAGCCCTGTAAGTACATTTTGGGTGGCTTTAAGGAGTAATGGTACAATAACGGGAATTGGAAACAATAGTTATGGACAAATAGATTTTCCTATAAATTTAGGCGGTATTACTAATGTAGCAGCTGGCGACAGGTTTACCTTGGCATTAAAAAGTGATGGTACTATTACTGGATGGGGCAATAATGACTATGGGCAAGTAAGTGCCCAATTAGGACTTCACAATGTTGTTGATATTGCCGCTGGGATTGACTGGGCATTCGCATTATTATCAAATGGTGAAATAACTGGATGGGGCAATGGACAAGGTAGTTTTGATAAACTTGTACAAACACCACTAACACCATTTTCAAATAGTTTAACATTAGATAAACCAATTATAGCTGCACCATTTTATGTTAATAGTCCGGTATCGGATCAGGGGTTTCCCGTTACCTTAAGTATCCAGAGCGGCCCTGCAACAATTAATCAAAATTTATTAACTTTGAATGGCACAACTGGTACTGTTGTTTTAAATGCTACGGCGCAGGGGAATGCTGACTACGCCGCACAAAATATAACAACTAGTTTTAATGTTATAAAAAATTATTCAGTAGGTGCCACTGTAAATAATTTGCTTTTATATAACTTTGGTAGTATTGTTAATAATAACCTGATTTCTTCCGGTTTACCCGCAAATTTTTCAGTTAATTTACGAAATTTAGATTATAATACTCAAAATCTAGTTATTAGCGGAATTTCTCAAGTTACGGGTTCATTTAATGGGTATATATTTACATCTGGCAGCAACCCAATGGGAGATAATGCTTTAAATGTTAATTTAAATATATTACCATTATCAAATACGGGGTATCTTTATGCTTTTGGCGGCTATGCTAATTATAATGAGGATGTAGTTCCAAGAAATTTTTTAAAAACAATTGTTAGTAAAATATCCGCAATTCAGGGCTATAATCTTGGTGTAGCTATACATGATGTCTATATTCCGCCAGACCCTGTGGTCGTGCCTCCCGTGCAACCTGAAAAACCTTGTTACACTCGCCCTAATTTGTATAGTTTTAAATTAAAAAATAACTCTCAAGTAGATTGTATTGATAATTTTATTTTTAATTCTACAGTTCTGTCGGATTGTAGTGGGCGTATAGATAAAAACTTAGTTTTTTATTATACGGGTGGTTCTCCTGGTGCATATAGTACACAGGGTATAGTGTGTACTGGAACTGTGGCTAGCAATCTTGTACCTACAGGAGATGTATATTTTGCCGGGCCGGTTGATTTTTCTTCAAGATCAGGAGTGGGCACAAGATTAAACATTATAAAAAATAATCAAGTTTTAGCTGAGAGCGATTCTTGGTCTCGTGATTATTATTCTGCTTTTACTGGACATGGATTTACAGGGACACAAAATGACGCGGGTGTGGTTTTAAGTACTTATGGAAATCAGCAAAATTTATATAAATTAAAATATGGAGTGGTTTCAACTGGAGCGCCAAGTGGATATTTGGGCACTTATAGATCCAGTATCTCACTAACGAGTTTTGATAAACAAAATTTAATACCATACCAACAAATAGATGCTAACCCACAAACTCAAGCATGGGCGGTATATAATACATATACAGGATCGGGAATATTGAATAACAGTAGTAATGTATTTAGTTATGCAATAGAGTTAGTACAAAAAATTACTTATAACTATTCAATTTCGGCTACCGGTTTATTAAAAAGCGGTACGACGATTGCTATTAATACGCCGCCGCCATATGTTTTATATTATACTGGGAATTTATTAAAACAACTTGAATGCCCCATTTTTGGTCAATGTAAGCAAGACGATGGGCCAGAAGACATGCCCGTAGAGCTATGTTGGTCTGGTTCTGATATCACTGGCAAAGAATTTCAAAATTATATAAGTGGAGTTAAGAAAATGGCTTATGATTATAACCATGGTAATGGACATTTGGCTTATGATCCAAAAACTTATCAAAGTGGTTCGACGGCCAGTCTTGTGGTTTCGGCAAGTGGTGCACCAATTACTTCTGGAATGTTTAATTATATTACTGGTAATATAGTGTGTGAGCCATTTGCTACTGGAGACTCTTTAAATTTTAATCTTTATAGTTTTGACTATACTGGATTATACCAAAAATATCATAATAGTTTTCCATTATATCCCACAACAGGATTTACTTTAACATGTCCACAAGATTTTACTACTGCACAAGATTTAACAAATGTATTAAATTCAAGATTAAACAATATTTCTTATCCTGTATGGTATCCATATGATTTTCTTCAAGGTATGCCTTTTGGTTTTTATAAAACGGGATCATTAATGTCTTTCTCTTTGACTAACCCAACTGGAAAAATACCTATTATTTCATATATATCCAATAGAAATTATACTAGTGGTTTTACCATAGAAATTAAAACTGGTAATAGAGAAAATATTAAAGTTACAGATGATACTTATACAACATATCAAAAAAGTAAAATTAGTGGTTATTCCCTATTGGTTCCAGATCAAATAGATCTTCAGGCATATGATCCAGATTTAGATGCTTGGATAGTTCTAGATAGGCAACTAAATCTTTATAACAAGATAACGGGAATGAGTGGCAAAGAGTTTCGGGTTACTGGGTATAATTACGATTTGCCGGATTTAAATACTGGAGTGCTGAGTGGTACTATAGATACAAGTAAGGCTATTACTGGGGTGCCTCTTAATACTGGAAGTACGGTAGAAGTATTTGCTACTGGAATACCTTGGTGGATAGATCAGGGGAAATTATGCCCGCCATTTCAGGGTACGCATGAGATCAAGGTTACATGGCAAAGCGGTGCCGCTTCTGGCATTAATCCATGTCCATCAACTGGAGATATGCTAGGAGAATGTGATTATTGTTGTCAGTGGTTGGCGCAACAACGGGCCGTGCTTTTGCAGTCGGGTATTAGTGGTAGCGGTAGCGGAATTGTAGATTTACCGCTCCAACTAATTAGTGATATGGATGTTGGCAATACACAATGCAATTGTTTAAAGCCTTATGTTATATTAGATGAGGGTACCTGTTGGAGATGCGTTGATGATGCTGAATGTCCAGATGGAATAAAGCCACCACCAGTTGTTCGTGCTAATTACATTAGAACTGGGTGGACATTAGATCCTGATTCTCCATATTTAACTTGTCTTCTAAATAATACTAAAGATTTAACACAAATAAATTTTCCTATGTATAGAGTGGTATTGGGCGGGTTAAAAGGCATGCCTGTTGTCAGTGATGCAAACACAAGTTTGTTGCAAACAAGTTCCTTTAATGTTAAGGCTATAAATTTATTTTCCGCACAAAATGTTTTTCAAAGTGGAAGGATTGTAACTGGAAACCTCACTGGAAATGCGGCATTACAGCAGATATATGGAAAGCCATATACGGCACAAATACAGGGTGTAGCTAGACTTCCATTTACAGGGGATTTTAATTATAGTATTACTAATACGGGACAAAAGGGGCAATATGTCGCAAGTAACGAAATTATGTTGCATGTACCAACTGGAGACGAAATAAATGTTAAATTTATGCATTCTTCTGGTAAATTAATTACTAATCTAACTGGTTTAGTTAATGGAACATTTAGTGGGAGTGGAATTGTATCAAAAACATTTGATAGCTATTATTTTTACGATACTCAAACTAATGAGATTAGTTTTGAAAAAACTGTTAGTGGTACCGGAATTGTATTAGCTTCTGGAGTAGTGTCTACCCAAGCTAGTGTTTTAACGCCAGCAACGGTAAATAAGGCTTTAGCGATAGGTGGATTTTTAACAAACGCATCATTTTATACGGAATTAACTACGGGCGGTCTTTACTCTGGAAATATGCCAAATGTACCATTCTTTTTTAATAATGTCACTGGACTATGCTATTTAACTGGATCGGTAACTGGAATGTCTAATAGTGGGTATTTAACATATAACTCATTAATAACCGGATCTCCAACTGGATTTGCTATTTTAGATTCTCCATATTATCCATTCGCTACTGGGTATATTAATTCTACTGCAAGCATTCTATTTAACTTTAATAATATTAATGCTAATGATGTATTATCTATTAATAATAAAACAATATTATTCAATGCTGATACCGTCAATTATCCTGCGCCTAATTTTTTCTCAGATATACCGACACTAATAAACAGTATTAATTCAAATCTACTACAATTTAATTGTTCTGCATATTCTGGAAGCGGAAATAATGTGTATCTTACAAGTATTTTATCTGGTGACTTAGGTAACTCTATTACTATATTTTCCAATAGTAGCGGAATGGTTCCTAGTTCCCAATTTTTTACTGGAGGACAAACATTTTATCCGCCATTCAACATAAACAGTGGGAATGTCTTTTCTGGATTTTTAAATAAATCGTATGCTGTAACTGGATATTATACATCTAATAATTCTACTGGATACCTATATGGAAATATTCCTACATACCAAGGATTTAGAAATTTTACTGGTGTATGGAATGTTGCTACAGGTACAAATAATAGCTTCTATAATTTAACTCCTGTTTTGGATGTTAATAATAATCTGATTGGATATTCTGGAGCAATTATATCAAATACACTTGGAGTTTCTGCTGCTTCTATCATACAGTTAAGGGTTGATTATAATAACTATTTAAATGTTAATACTAGTTTATATCCTTCTGATTTTATTAATCTAAGAATTTCTGGACTGAATTTTGGCCCTAGTGGTAGTGGCATTCAACTTGGAATAAGTGGCTCGGTATAATTATAATATATATGGCATATTATAGACCAACATACGTATCTTATACAGATATCTCTCCATTCAAGGTAGTCGCTTGGACTGGACAAGGATCTGGGTATATGATCCAGAATGGCACGTGTATGTCTACTTTTAGCTATGATACTGGAACCTTTATTCCTTTGAAAGGATTAAACTCTCAACTGCAATTTGATAAAGATCAGAAAATTTATATAGAATTTGCTATTTCTCCAAACTTGCAAGTAAGCGGTGCATCTATAAAATGTACAACTGTTAATACTAAAGATAATTGGAATGGATATCCTAATATGATAGAAATCTCACCATCAGATATAACAAATCAAGATGGTACAATTAAAACAGTTGTGGATGGTAAAAGGCAGGTTAAATGTTATGCGCTAATTGCTTATAGACAAGATGATACGAGTAAAAATGGCCCTAACTCTCCCGCGCCAAAATCTATTTCTAACTCTCCAGTTCAAATTTTAAATAATGACATTATTATGATGGCGAGTATTATGAGCGGAGTTCCAGTAGTTTTTCCTTGCCCATTTTATGGCGCAAATTCACATATGAGAGCAATACAGAAGGATCTTTAGCGATGTCTTTTAATATAAATTTCTTTGGGCATATTCCATATAATCCGGAAATATTTCCAGAGCAAAAAAAAGCATATGGACAATTTACTCAGCGCCCTGTGGGTCTCACGTTATCGCAGATGTGCGAACTATATTGGACTGTAAGAAGTTTTAATGTTTCAATAGGTGCCCAATCAATAAATACTATATCTCAACTAGACCAGTTTTTAATGGGTGGAGGAGCAAGTGCCACAATTGCGGGATCATTAGCCGGTTTAGCTTCTGTTAACCAGTCAATGAATCAGGGGGCGACGGGAAGGGTAAATGGAAATACTAAAATATTAGAAGTTACTACTGAAAAAAATAGAAAACAACCAAGTGCGGTAATTGATGGAAAATTACAGACAGATTTTACGCTAAGCAAGGAACTTCCAAATGTTTTTAAATCAAGAAATCCAGAGGTATCTGAAGGTGCCATTTGTGCTGCCGGGCCTATACATACTATATCTGATCCAAGTGGAGGGTCAGTTACAATAGATTTTTCAGATATTTTTTTCAATAAAAGATTATATTGGCCTAGGATTTTAATAAGTATAAATAGTCAATCTGCATCACTTAGTTCAGATGGATCTTCCATGGCTGCAAATGTGAATGTGCTAGGGGGCATAACTTTTGCTAATTATGGAATAATTAGTCTTGTGGGCGCAAGCTCTATAGTGCCTGCTCCAATTGTTCAGGTTGAGGGTAAGATATCTATAGGAACAAGGTGTTCAGATAGATTCTATTGGGATGGATCAGATAGAAAAGAAGTTTGTGGAGAAAAAGAATATAAAACTACTGTTAGTAGTTTAACTATTAATCAGGGTAGTTCGTCGGCTGTATAGCAGATATAAAATCCATACAATCTTTGCAGTCTACCGAGAAAGATACTGGAAATATATTTTTCTTATGACATAAGAAACCTGATACAGCAGAGCTAGAGCAGCAAGATGGCTTATTTATAATATTTTCTGAACGGAACTTGCAGGATTCAAGTTTTAATATGGCTTCGTCTAGATTTTCATTATGATTTTCAAAATGAATGTCCATTATTTTTTATTTTTATTTTTTATACCACTAACAATTGTAAAAACAGACAATGGTGGAATATCGTCTACAGACTGCCAAGATTGGGCACCTTCTATATTTTTCTTTATAGCACCATCTTTAATTTGCTGGAAGGTTATCCCGTAATCTTGCATGGTCTTATCTAGCAGTGAAGAAGGTGTGGAATTGCCACTAATTTCCGAAGAATTATCTATTAGTGAGGATGTATTTTTACCGCCCATTTCATCGCTTCCAACAATATGAATTTTTAAGAAACTTCTAACACAACGTACAAACGCTCTATTTTCTGCGATAGCCATTAAAAAATTCTTTGCAAAATTATGGGTATTATCCCAGTGAGCGTCGGCTAGAGATGAAAAGCTTACAGATTTATTTCCTGTTTCATAGCTAGGCATAAACTCAACCGTACATTTTACAGCCACATAATCTGGCCGTGACTCTATAACATCATAAGATACTGATTTAAAACCCCTTATTTGGGCTAACTCTTTAATACCCGCCAATAAAATTAATAGTTTATTATCTGGCAATGTGGTAACATCTATCTCTTTTAGGTTAATATTTAAATCTTTAAAAGAGTCCCTATTTGGAACCAGATGCTCTGGTTTTATCATTGCTCGCCAATTAATTGTATTATCATCATTAAAGATGTAATCAACACCATTCAAGAATCCATTTCTATCCCTAGAAAAACCTATTACCTTATCTAAGTATCTAGATGGATCGGGCGTCTGGCACGACTCACTTGCCGTTTCGGGAGTATTTTGATCAGAAATTTCTTGAAGTTTCTTTTTTGACATAGAGCCATCATCTGATACTTTTAATAAAAAGTCAATACTAATTCTTATAGAGAATACAGTAATCTAAATCTTCCACAAATTTGGTCTTATCACGTATATCACTTACTTTTACTGGTGACAGTCCATTATTGTTTAAATTGATATCTTCTAGACATGCGGCATAGGAATTATATAGTTTATTATTAGATATAATAATTCTATTAGATTTATACAGAACGTCCATATCATTTAATTTATTTGTATCAAAATCTTTTGGTATTAAATCAAATTCTTCGACTCCACAGTATTCTATCAAATCTGTTTTTCTTGCAAATAAATCTTCTGCGCTGCCCTTTCCAGTATTAAAACAACATACATATGTTATACCAAGCATTTCTAACTGTTTGATAAAGTCGATATTTAAATTATTAGTTATATCATAAATAACTAAACTAATATTTGGTTTTAAATTTTGTACAGGAGTTAAGTCTACCGGCTTATCTGTTACTATGCAGCACTGCCTAATACTTATATTTTGATAGATGATATTATAGTCTAAATTATCTGTATAGTCACATCTAATATTTAAAACAGAACCTTTAAAAAATTCTGGAGCAACAACAGAGTTCGGTATACATTCTATAATTGTCTCTGTAAATCTTTTTCCAATATAAAAGGTTTCCGTATCTAATTTTTCATGGTTATCGAAAAGTAATTTCAAGCATGAATTGATAATTTCTTCTGGTTTGATTTTATTAATTCTTTTTGGTGATTCATTTGGGTTAAAGCTAGGTTTTTGATTATCGGGGTATAAACAAATACTTAAGGCTTCTTTATCAAAATATGGCCCAGCTATTTCGGGGAGGGTTATACTATAAAGGCCTACAGTTTTTACGCCTAGAGCATTTGCCATATGTATAGCAAAGCTATCGTTACCTAGGTGCAATAGCGAGTTACTTAATAAATGTGCAGTTTGATGTATATTCGTTGCGCCCTGTAGGTTTTCAACATTTTGAAGTGGCTGATCACCTTTACCGCCTATCTGAACTATACCAATACCATATTTAGATAAAGTTGGTATTAATATGTCTATGACATGTTGAAAATAGTCATAACACTTTCCCGGCATACCGCTGCTATTTTGAATGGTTATATATTTGGAGTTCTGTACAGGAAAGAATTTTTTTAAAATAAACGGTTTTCCTATCTTGCTGCCTGTAGATAGTGCGTATGTTTCTAGCAAGTGCATATTTTTATTATACCATTACTTGAGGTTAATGTCTATTTTATCAACTCCATTATGAGTGTAATCAAGCAGCCTTTGTGTGGAAAAATATGGATGATAGACTATATCGCATAGCCCTTTATTTTCACCCGCGCCCTCCATTTGTAGCGCCGAATCCATTACTGGATGATATGGTATCCATTTATCTATATATGGATTGCCGTCAATGATCTCTCTATATTCTGGCTTGGTTGCAAAATAAATATCATAAGTTTCTTTTGGGTATCTATTTCTTAAGCTCTCAAATAGGGCGGTAATTAAAAAGACATCACCTAAACTTTCTGGTTGAACTAAAAGCACTATTTTTTTATCGTTTTTTTCGAAAAGGTCTTCCAATGAAACGGGTTTCTCTTTTGAGATTTCGTTTTGGGCAACTTGTCTAAAGTAATTTTCAACCTGTTCTTTTGGGGTTCCGTTAGATAGTTGATGCTCCCAATGCCTGACACCCTCATCTTCATCAGTTACTTCAGAATCTAGTATATTTTTATATAAACACTTTATCCACTCTTTAGTGTCATCGCTTGGTGGTATGACTGCAGATGGATTATGTTTTTTTTGTGTTTGCTTAAATTCGAAAACAGACTCATCTTCTATGACTGGAAGGCTATCTATAAATTTTTCTATTTTCTCTCCATTTACTTTGATAGAGTAGTTTTCTAGCGCCCATTCTCTTGATAGTTTTTCCATTTTTTGTCTCTTGTCTGGAGACATGTCGTATACTTTTTTAAATATTTGGGAAATAGAAGAAGCAGATGGCTGGGATTTTAAGAACTGTGTTCCGTGTTCAGTATAAAATGCAAACTTCATTGGAATACTTCCTTGATTCTTCTCTATGATATCTTCTCCAAACGAATACGCACAAGTCGTCACTATTTTTTCAGTTAGTGCTGCTTCAACGCATGGTAGTTCGCATGCGCCAGATGTGGCTGGATGAGAATATAAACTAAATATATTATATATTTCATTTAACTGATCATCACTTACCCCTAGTCCAACATTTGTAGTTATTAATGTTTTATTTTTAGTGATAGGATTTTCTATATCTTGCCCCCGATATGGTAGTATAAAATATTGTCTTGTTTCTTTGCAGATATAAGTACATAAAACTTCTTCTTTATTTACGCCATATTGCTCACATAGTCTTTGAATATCCCATCCCTCTCCATAGTGCGTATGTGTATATAAAAAAGTATTTTTTATTTCAGGGTTTACTCTTTTAAATTGTGCGTAAGCTTCAATCTGGGTATTGATAAGCTTTCTTAGCTGATTCCTAAAAACAAAACCGATAATAAAACTATCTTGCGGCAAGTTATGCGTAGCTAGGATTTCATTAATTTTTTGTTGTGGTAGTTTGTAAAAGCTATCTGTATTTACCAACGGATACTGATTGCTGGCATTCGTATGTCCTAATTTATGTAACTCTTTCCGTGCGAAATCACTCCATGTCCAATAGTGTTTTATTTTTGGTGCATTTTTTACTGTATCAGGAAGTAATGGTAGTGAATCAAAAGTATTCCAACAAACTGTGGGAATATGCTCAAAGAAGTTTTTATTTATTACAAACTGTGACCCCCATGTATCATTTACAGAGAAAATTACATCTGGTTTAAATTCTTTTACTAGAGATTCTATTTCGGAGTCTCCATATGCAGCCATTCTGCCTAGGTTTGGGTCTTGATTTATTTGAGCTATTTTATTTGGGTCATCTGGTAAAACACCTAATGTTTTCCAAGGGAAGCGTTTTTCATGTGCGCCTCTTTTTGGCATGCCCTGTGCGGCATTGAGTATTTCATACTTACCTGTAGAGTTTAAGTACTTTAAAAGAAGTTTCGTATTTTTACCGAATCCGGTAAAAGCTCCTGCGAAGTCGCTAAGATATAGGACTCTTTTTTTTCTATTAGTAGACATATAAAATTAAGAATAAAGATTTGAAAGTGATAGCTTCAAATATTCTCTCAATTTTATTGATTCGACAAGATTAAAAGCAATTCCTACACCATCTATTTTTAGTAGATGACCAATAAATGCCCCATCTTTTATATATGGCTCAAAAAATATTGGCGTATTTTTTTCTCCATTTCTATGTACAGTAGAAAACTTCTTTTCAGAATTTGACTCTATAACATAGATGAAATTACATACCTCTAAATCTGTTAGCTTGATCTTCTTATGTTTGTCTGGTTGATTTACATTTTCCTTAAATGAGCCAGTTTTACTGGAATCATCCCAAGAGTGCTGCTTTAATAGGTTAACATAAAACCCATTTTTCTTAGGGTCTTCTAGTGAAGTATTGCACTCAAAGGTTGCACAAGTTCCATTGCCAGATTTTTGTGGCTTGTAGAATTCTATTCTTTTCATTTACTATAATCAGTCAAATTAATGGACTTTTAAAAAAAAGTTTAATAAAGAATCTATACCCCTAATTAGCACGAAAAGAATACCGGTATAAAAAATATTTCCCAAAATTAGGCATGATATAATAGATACCCAAGTTGTTAAACATAGTGGGCAAGATATTAATTTTAAAATAAACACCTCAAGAAAATTGCTAGAAAAGCTTCTTTTTGAGAAAAAATATTCAATATAAGAATTGTATATAAAATCTTGAGGGGGCCTAATAAAATACTCATCGACCATCATATATAGAAAAATTTTTTTTGGTATAAGTTTTCTTACTGCCTTGGCGTAAAAGGCAAAAAAGTCAGTTTTAAACCAGATATGGTTAAACAGCGATACCATACATGCCACCTGTAATAAAATTAATATTGACATACGATAAAAAATACGATCATAATTGCTACAAGCAGCTTCGCTTTTTTATTTATCCTCGCTTTGCTCGGCTAAATATTTATTCGCTTTGCTCATAAATTATATTTATAT
>Ga0207957_1000014_pt1 | contig 46693 bp, 64 predicted proteins | sample CryBogCBH27Jun07_FD_184603 | JGI IMG/M metagenome (GOLD analysis project Ga0207957, IMG submission 184603) | Freshwater microbial communities from Crystal Bog, Wisconsin, USA - CBH27Jun07 (SPAdes) | ecosystem: Environmental > Aquatic > Freshwater > Lake | place: Crystal Bog, Wisconsin, USA...
ATTAGAGCTATTTACCCAAGCAATGGTTTAATTTAATGAACGATAAACCTTATTGCATTTGGATACCTTCTTTACATGGAAGGTATCTTTTATTTTTTGAAACCTTAGACGATGCTTACCTTTTTATCGTTAAATTTGGAGGTGGTTTAGAAGTTATAGCCAATACCTTTGAGTATTTTTAATCTTAACAATCGCTATTAGTGAGGCTCTAATAGGTGAGATAGTTCACCTATCCAGCGTGTTCACCTATTAATTTACGTTGTATATTTGTATACAATGTTACAAACGCTTTTGACAAATTGTCACGCAAAAGCTCAAAACGTGGTTTTTACTATGAACCTTTAGGTCTACCACCATGTTCACCATTCTGTTTAGCTGCTGCTGCCTTTGCTGCACTTGTAAGCTGGCCTAAAGCTACTGCGTGAGGGTTTTTGTGACTAGCTTCAGCGTTCATGCGATGCACGTTTACCTGGTGTGGCGATACATTTTTTACTACTGAATTGTCGTAAGGTAAACCTTTGAGGTGTGTGGTGTATGGTTCCATATTGCTAAATGAGTCACAAGGTTGTGTGGGTATAAAATCCATAACAAATAATGTAAGCAGTTAATTTATTTTATCTATTTAAATAACCCAGCGTTCGGTTATCCATTTTCTAGGTCAAGGTGTCCACCTTCCATGAGTGTACGTTTAGGTGCTGGGGTCTCGTGACGTTCCGAAGTCTGGCCTTCAGCAGTAACCTGGACAGATGATTTACTTAAGTTCTTCTCATTCATACGAGCAACATTAGCCCTATGTAAATCTTTAGGGTTAGGGGCAACTGTGATCGAGAAAGGAAGAAGCATTAACCCAGCGTTAGGATTAATGATTTACATTCAACATTTAATTTAATTGTATAATAACAACCTTAATCACAATGACATGGATACTCCCAAAACAATTACACACGTTAGCCTCTGTACTGGATACGCAGGCATTGATCTTGGACTCAAACGAACACTGCCAGGTATGCGAACAATCGCTTATAGTGAGATCGAAGGTTATGCCATTGCGAACTTGGTTGCGAAAATTGAAAACGGACTCTTGGACACAGCACCTATCTGGTCGAATATTAAAACCTTCCCTTGGGCAGAGTTTCGTGGAAAAGTATCTATCCTCTCTGGAGGATACCCTTGCCAACCATTCAGTTCAGCAGGAAAACGAAAAGGAACAGAAGATCCAAGACACCTCTGGCCTTACATCGCAAATGGAATTAGACTCATGCAACCCAGCGTTTGCTTTTTTGAAAACGTCGAAGGACACATCAGTCTTGGACTCAGAGAAGTCATTAGCAAACTGGAAGAAATTGGTTATACAACAACGTGGGGAATATTCTCAGCGTCAGAAGTTGGGGCAACCCACAGAAGAAAAAGAATCTTTATCTTGGGCTACTCCAAACACCATGGACACATTACCTCCGAAATCTCCAGAAGGGTTAGCGAGCGAATACAAGCACAGACCAAACAGAACCAATCCATGCAATCTGAGGGATCAAGTATCTGTGGAGGAGGGCAACAGTGCTTGGCCTACTCCGAGGGCAGCGAATCCGGGGAGTCGTCCGAATGGCAAGGGGGGCAAGATATTGGAGGAGGAAGCAAGGAAAACATGGCCCACACCAATAGTGGGGGATTCACATCTGAACAACACACCAGAGGCAGCACAGAGGAGAATAGCAGAAGGGAAAGCGACACTCAGTCGAGTGATACAAATGTGGCCTACCGCAATGGCGAGGGATTGGAAGGACACAGGGGATTTGTCGAACACGAAGTATGGTCCAACGCTTGGCCGAGCGGTCCAAGATCTTCACAGAAAAACTGGGAACCTCCAAGAGTCTTGGTCGACTCCTACAGTAGGGGGAGAGGAAAAAGCGGAGACAAGGATTCAGAGAGGAAGAAATCTGAATCTACCAGCACAAGTTCATGTAGTAGCGAACACTTGGGCAACACCACAAGCGAGGGATGGACAGGGGGGAACGAATGTGAGTCTGTGGTTGGATCTGAGAAGATCGAGAGCGTTACCCAATCAGATGTGTTTTGTGAAGAACAAGGACAATATAAAATTAAATCCACGTTGGGTAGAGAGCTTAATGGGGATACCGATTGGGTGGACTATGCCAACTTGTGTGAATCCTACGATAATAGAACAGATGAGTTAAGGCTATTAGGTAATGGAGTTGTACCAGCTACTGCTACATTAGCATTTCAAATCTTAACTCAAAGATTATCTCAATAGTTGTACAGAATCTTGTACAACCTATCGTTAGCTATTATAACATCTCTAGTAATCTAACGGTTATTTAGGGATGTTTATTTTATTTTTGTTTAATACTCTTTAAAGTTATTATCTCTTATAAAATTAATCTCCCCTTAGTAGATTATCGAGGATTCCATGGAAATTACTCCTAGGTTTACTGTACCCCGAACTGAAGCCTTGTTAGCTCCTTTTCATTCAACCATTCTCCCCTGTAGTGAGTTATCTTCGTTATCCATGCCTTACTACCCTCGAATCCTCGGAAGTTGAATAGTTAGGTCTTGTCGGTTGAACTAGATCTGTAAGTGATTTCGCTTTTTGGGCGTCAGGTGCAACTGGGCTTATACGTCCCCTGAACGGTACGGTCTGCGAAGACAAGGAACACATTTATAACTTTTAACCATTTGTCAACAAAAAGAAAAACCCCCAACCGCTAGGCGGAAGGGGGCTAAGGATCTTCGCAGGATACCTTACAGATGAATAATGAAACAGATAAAGCTAACATATGCGACTCTGACGTACTTTTTGCTACTTTCAAGCTTAAATTCTGATATTATAAACTATTTTAGTATCAGTAAAAAAACGCATCCTATTGCTACGATCGAAGCAACGTCCCTTGTTAATTCAAGGGTTAGATTTAACTAATGGTACTAAGGATGCTAAGTTATTTGATTCTATACCAAGTTCTTGTGCATGACTTGCCATTGGTATAGACAAAACCTTCAAATTTTTCTACCTTATTTTGAGCTATAAGTTTATTCAATACAGTATATAGCTTATGAAATCCCACCTTCCATGTAGCCTTTAGCTCATCTCGTGTGAGCCAGCCAGTACCAGGTGGGGTTCTAGCGTTCTTGTTTAGCTCTTGTTGCAGTAAACTTGCCCAGTTAGTAGGTTGAGATCTCTTTGCACACATGGAATTGTCCATTAATTGATCTAGCTTGATTTAATACGTATTCACCACTCTCAAACAAAAAGCCATATGCCCACCCATGGGACCAGCGTAGCTTGGCGGTCTTAGCGTTGCAGTAGTCCATATCCTTTTTGCATAAACACCCTATAGAACGTGCTTCCTTTGGCTCTAATGAGGGTATAGCACATACTGCTATATCATGTGTATGACCATGGATTACATTGCCATATACCCTAGCGTGTTGTTGTGTTGCATTAGCTCCAGCAAAGTAGCCATGAACTACCTTTAAATGTCCTACATGGTATATACCTTTAGCAGAGTCATAAGGTAGTAACTTACTATTCCACCTCTTGGCATAACCTTGCATCTTGCTGATACCATCATTGGCAAAGTCCCTTAGTATACCAGTAGCAGAGCGTGAGAAGTCCCAAAGCCTAGTATCATGGTTACCAAGCATAAATACGTTTTCACGACCGCCTTTGAAAAACTTATTACCAAAGTCTGTACCAGCTTCCCAGTCGTCAACGAGTGATGCAGCTTTTTCATCATCGTTTGCACCTTTACGCAGATTGCGGAAGTCAAATAAGTCACCTGCTATTACACGTATGTCAGGGTTAAAGTCATTGGTAAACTCTATGAGTGACGCACAGGCTTCCTCATCCCTCATGTCACCATGAATGTCGGAGCATACAATAAAGCGTTTTGCCTTAGATTTCAGTAGTGAATCCAAAAATACTAAATGATAATCAATGTCAAAATAAATTAATTACAAATTTTATTAAATATATCTTTACATTTTAATTATAACTTCTCAAGTTCACACACGATGAATACAAACGATACTCAAAAAATAGTAATAGAAACTCAGATAGAAACGCATATGAGAGATTTATACTCTCGTATTCCAGACCTTATATTTAAAACATATAAAAGGGTTTATCTTCGCCTAGAAATTAAACCAGAGCAAACCGCAGAATATTGCTTATACGCTCACGACAACGATTACGCATTTCATACGTATTACTCTGCTACAACTGAAGGTTGTGTAACGCAATGTTTAGAAAAGATTAACGAGACTATGGAGAAGCGTGCAAAGTATTATCGTGAACAAGCAGAAGAAGCATTAAAGAAAGCTGAAGAATATGAAGCTAAAATCATTGGATAAAATACCAAATCTTTGGAGCAATGAAGATCGTGAAGAGGCAGAACAAATTACACACCTTGATTATTGCAAGGCACAAAGCTTCAAACAACAAGCCCTTGAAGAAGAAGCACGTATCGAAGGCCGTATACCAAAATATTACAAAAATTATGATAGAAAAAATTACTAAAGGTCGTAGACCAATCCCACAACATGAGCGAAGACAGATTGTTACTTGCTGTTGCGCAGCAGATACCGCACTTCAGCTTACACAATGGTTGGAATCCGCAAGAGCCACCGATTCCACGATTAGGCGAGGCAATGTCCTCGATCAAGTCATTGCTCATGCAATTAGAACCAACTTCAAAATCAATCAATAATACTATGAGTTACAATCCCCCTATGACAGTTAGCGAAGTAATACGAGAAATACCAGAAGGTACAGATACCGAAAAATCGTTTATTAATGGTGGTATACGAGGAATTGCTAGACCATTTAGTGGTACTAGCAAAGATGGTAAACCTTACCATAAGCTTGCATTAGAAGATGAAAAAACTGGTGAAAAAATAACTGCTATGTTATTTAAACCAGCCGATGTAGAAGATGGACAGTTAATAGCAATAACTGGACAAGGTGTATATCGCAAACCAAATAATGTATGGAAAAATACTATAACACCACAATTTGGATATGGTGCTAAAGCTTTTGTGCAAGTGTTGGGCGAAGGTGGTGAATCCGATTTTGATCCAGTACCACAAAAATCTAATTCTAAGAAATCTAGTACACAACCCACCGCAGGGTTCCATGAAGCAATGAAAGCTAACTCATTACTCATGGCTCACGCTATTATTTATGCTCATCAAACCTTAGAGGCAGTTGCATCAGTTAAGCCTAAGTTAGCAGAGATATTAAACAATGCAGAAGGTCTCAGAAATATTGGTATATCTTTATGTATTGAGGCAAATCGCCAAGGGCTTAACAAAGATGTACCTCCTCTTACTATTCAGAATGTCAATGCGAAGAGGGTAACTGCAGCAATGCAAGCCAACCTTGAAGATGCAGAAGGTAACCCAAATGCTAGTGAAGACGTACCATTTTAAGCCATGAAACTATACGAAATTACATTAGGTTTACAAAATCTCTGGGATGAATTGCAAGTTAAGATTGATGCACTTGAATCTTTAGAGCTAGCACCAGACGAATATAAACGCCAAGAAGAGGCATTGTATTCTGAGCATGAGAAATTACTTCTTACCATGGAGGGTACCCATGCTGATAAGTGTCTAGATGTTGCTACATATGTTAAGTCATTAGAATCTGAATCAGAAGCTATTGCTTTTGAAGAATCTAAACTTAAAGCACGTCGCAAGCGTTTAGATCGCAACATAGAGTTTTATAAATTCTATTTACGCAATCATATGGAGCCTGGTCATAACATCAAGAACGCTAAAGTTGTTATTGGCTGGCGTAAATCTTCAGCAGTAGTTGTTACTTGCAAAGCTGAAGAACTTCCAAAAGAATATCAACGCACAACAATTTTTATTGAGCCTAAAAGGGACGCAATAAAAGAAGCGATATTGGCTGGGGATGAGACATTGCTAGGGAAGGCAGTAGTCGAAGAACGGTACAATATCCAAATAAGGTAACTACAAGCACACCATGAGCCTAGGCATGGTTAATTCCTAGGCACCAATTTCATGCAAGCAGACGTACCAGCGTTTAACGAAAAAGACATTGTATATCATGTTACAGAAGATGTACCAGGTGTTGTCACAGGACTGCTATATCAAGCAGGTACTGTTAAATACCAAGTTACATGGCAAGGTAGGATGGTAGATTACCATTATGCCAGCGAGTTAACATATGATAGACCTTTCTTTGTTAAACGATCGGATGACTCTGACGAAGTATGAGAGATGGATTTACTTCAATTAAACAAGAATCTGACGACAAATCTGCATTTGAACGAATTGCTTACTTAATTGAAAAGCATGCTCCTAAACTCATGGCACAAGGTGAATATCTGACCGAAAAAAAGAAACGATCTATGGAACGCAAGAAAGATATTATACCTAAAAGAGATTATAAGAGTAAATCTATTAAGCCTTAACCACATTTAACACTCAATACATTACATATTATGGAACGAATATCAACCAAAGGTAAAGATCTTGAAAATTACGTAGAACATCCAGTAGCTAAAGCTGGTAGATTAGCTGCGATTGAGCATCTAAATTATCATAAATTTGTAATACAAGAATTTATAAATACTTCTGAATTTGATGAAAAATCCAAAGATAAACAAGAAGCTATAGCGATTTTACATACATCAATACTTAACGTAATAGATTATTTAACACTTAAATGACATTTGGCGAAAAGTGTACAGAATCTATAAGAGCATATCTTAACGCTAATAACCTTAAGTCTCTTGGCTCTTTGAATGGTACTATTATAGCTGACCTTATCAATCGTGTGTACGAGCATGAAAAGCAACTTGTACAAGCCGAGAAAGATAAAAAGAAGGCTATAACCAGCACTAAGCGTGAAAAAAGCAGTACAGAACCTGCTCCTAATCCACGTCATGCAGAGCTATTTGAAGCATTGGCTAATGTATGCGGTATGGTGGTGAATGAAATGACTAGAAGTGCTACAACCAGTTGTGGATTAGCTTTAGGGCAAATACTTGAGGTAATGCCTACAGTTACCAAAGAAGATATATGGAAACGTGGTAAACTGTATAAAAACGCATTTCCTAATGCTGTGCTATCACCTACTGCCCTAAGTATGCATTGGGCTAAGTTTGGAGGCACTGGTACGTTTGTTAATGAACCAGTAGATAGTTTTCAAATGAATGAAGATGACCCATATGCAGAGCCTAAGTGGGACTGGAGATCTATAGCATTAGAGAAATGGCCTAAGAAGGATTTTCCTCATCTTACTTATTTAGAGACCGCACCTTGGAAAGAATTAAGCTTAACTCTTAAGAATATGCTTAAGGGAGAATTAAAACCACAATGAATATTTTATACATAGAAGATGAATTATTAGATCAACTCGTAACACCTATACAAAATGAGCCACTTTCCTACATCGTTAAAAGTGATATTGGTAATGATCATGCTGATCTCGTTAACCTTACTTATCATAGCGGGAACGGTCATTGTTCTTGCCCTGATTTTGCTTATAAAAAGCTTTTTGCCATCAATGATGGTAAGCCCTTATTTACTACCTTAACTGTATGCAAACACCTATCACTCGCTCAGGAATATTGGAAGAGAAGATCCCTCAGAGATGTATCGAAAATAATCATAGAGCAGAACAAAGCTCAGTAATTAAATTATTATTATATGTGGGTATTACTATCAGTTTTATTATTCTTTCTATTGGTACTTCTTACCGAATAGCTCACCCCACCACAGACGTTAGCTTTAACCTCACAAAAAAATGACCCATGGAACCTACATTACGCTACTCGTAATTATATTTCTTACGTTTGCCATAGCCCTAATTTGCTCTAATCCAAACGATCACAAATGATTCACGAGTTTAAAAATCCTATACCCGTTGTCACAGTACATGGTGAAGGCTATGCTGTTTATGTGCGTGATGGTTCTACATTTGAAAATGACATCTGGTGTGTAGCATTATGTAATGGTGGTGTTGTACGCCATTATCGTACTGACCAGATAAAAATACACTGCAATATGACATTTAATATTACTAAATATGAAACGCACGCCATTGAGACGAGTCAGTAAAAAACGTGGTAAACAAAGACGTGCTTATACGGATATAAGAAAGGATTACTTACGTGAAAATCCCTGGTGCCAAGTCTGCGTTAAAGAACACCGCCAGTTTAATCAGGCGTTTAATCAAGGGGAAGCATATGAAGGTCCGATTAAAAGTGAAACAGATGCCATACGCAGATCTAACCAAATCCATCACGTTAGGAAGTGCTATGGTGAGCTACTCAATGACACACGATGGTTCCTTGCGGTCTGCACAACGTGCCATAGATACATCGAAGAACATTTAAGTTGGGCAAGAGATGAAAAACGATTATATGTACAAAACCAGATAAAACTAATACCAAATGAAAACGGATATACACCACAATAGCTTAGAAGCTTATTATGAAGGTAAAGTAGAATTATTTAATAAGCGGACTCGTGAGATATTGTCTGCATTAGAAATATTGGGCAAAGCTACTGACAGACAAATACAAGAATACTTAAATCTACCAGAGCCTAATGCAGTTAGGCCAAGAATTACTGAGGCTATAAAAGAAGGATTATTAAGTGAAGTAGATGTTACCAGATGCCATATAACCAATAAACAAGTCAGAGTTGTTGCCATTGCTAAAAAAACAGTAGAATATCAAATACCACTTTTCGTTTAACCCATAACCACAATGACTATAGACAATACAAACATACCGTTCGAGGATAAAGTACAGTTACCAACCATACGTGATCAAATTGCTATGGCTGCTTTAGCATCATTAGATTTAAACGTAACAATTGATACAACAGTCCCTAATGATTTTCCAAAATTATATACAATTGTAGCTCGTCAGGCTTATGCGATTGCAGATGCTATGCTTGAAGCCAGAGCAGAGTGAGTAGTAGATTAAGAATAGACCAGATACCTATTAAGTATCATGGACAAATCGCCAAACAGCTTCATGGATCAGCGTTTTACCTTGAACGTGAAGCATCCGATACCATCACTAAACAAATTGTTCGCAATGAACCATTGGCAGAGACAGAAAGAAAAACGCTTTACACAGGAAAAGTTCTTGTCCGCATTACAAGCTACCGTAGGCGACTCCTCGACAGAGACAACCTCTGCGGTAAATACTTTCTTGATGCAGCACGCTATTCCAGGATTATCTGCGACGATACACCAGAAGACATTGAGTACCAAATCTCGCAGTTTAAGGTCAAAAAAGCGGAAGACGAGGAAACGCAAATCGAATTTATCCCCATAGAGCGTGATTTTAAGTAGAACGAGTTGACGTATAGCTAGTTAGGTTTCTAATTACAATGGTTGAGGCCAAAAAAGAAAAAGAAAGCACCCCCTACTTCTTTTCCACCAAGAGAGGACGGCTTGCCATCGTGGTGGACCCAGCTAGAAATTGACGCAGACACTTGTCCACACACATCTAGGGTCAGAGGCCACTCCCATGGTATAAGACTCCGTAATCACGATGGAATAGCCGTTAGAACGTGTTTAAGCGACTGGAAGCAACGTACCAAGGGTGGTAAACGTATACAAACCACATAATTAAATAATAATTTTAATTATAGGCTTGCAATTTAAGAAAAGCACCAATATACAACTATTTCATAGACATTAGGGCTGCATATTGATGCCTGATCACCGGCAGGGGATCGTCTTAGCCTCTAGTCGCACAGACTAGGGGTTTTCTTTTCAGCTAACCTCAAGCTTTTCAGCTATCCGATTCAGTATTGCAACAATATTTTCTAACTTTGTTTCAATTATTGTAACCCTATCGGAATGATTACGTTCTGATTTTTCTAACAAATCTACTCTTCGCTCTAAGTCAGCTATTTTCTGTCTGCTTACCGCAAAGTTACTTATACCTACTGCTAAGGCTATGCCAGCAGCTACTGTGTCAAATGTTACGTCCATAGGAAGTATGTGTAATAGGTTTATGGTTTAAATCCTTGGCGTTGCATTTCGCTCATTTGCACCATCCATGACATGGCTTGGGCGGTTATTTCATAAGTGCCATCGTTGTTTGCTTTTAATCCTTTATCCTTCTCTAATGGTGGATTAAACACAGGAGATCCATCCTGCAACTTCGTATGACCATAAGTTTCAATAAGACTATTATATCTATCTCTAAAGTGAGACGTTACCTTAAATCCGTCCATAGTCTTAGTAATTACTCCAGAATTTTGTACATTGCCATCATAGCTGCTAACGAGGGGTTTCACAGGTTTCTGCACGACAACCATACAGCCTGTTAAAGCTAGGCAAAGGATAAGATAGGGTTTCATTCCGCAACATCTTTCCTTAAGTTATCTAGGTTTGCATCGTTTACATCAGCTACTGCTTTAGCCTTAATCTTAGCTAATTCCTCAGCTTGAGCATTAGCCTGCATGACATCAGTATTGTGCAAATCCTTATCGGCTTTTATAAAGCCAAAGAATTGGGCAACAGCCTCAAATACTGATGTTATTAAGTTCATGCTTTAGGCTGTGAGTTTGCCCATAGTGTTACCCCATTAGTAAGACCAGAGCTAAACGCATTAAGTAGTATGACTACATTAGGATCAGTAGCATTAGCTACTTGTACGCCATAGGTAGCTTGATACCACGTTACGGCATCAAGTAAGGCTGCGCTAATAGTAGCACAGGCTTCGCTACTAAGGCCATTCTTTTCGCCTATAAGGGCAACTGTGTTAGAAATAGATGTAGCATCTAGGCTACCAGTAGCAAAAGCTGCAGGCACAGCAGAAGCAAAGGCACTAATAACTGGGGCATATTTAGGATTCTTGTTAAGAACTAATGGTATACCAGACTGGGCTAATTGAGTAACAAATGGTGCTATGTTCTTAACATTAGCACTAGCAACTGGGGCTGAAGAGCCAGCAGGTGTCGTTACGCAGCCAGTTAAACTAAGAACTAGGAGTAGAGGTAGGATTAGTTTTTTCATCAATAATGGTTGGTAAAGGATTAGATTTAAAGTAGGCTAAGGCTTCCAAGGCACACGCACCTAAAAATATAGTCAATATTTCGTGTTCTGTAGGTTGAGGCACGTCTTTAAGTACAGTAGCCCCAGCACTTTGACCAAATGCTGCATAAAGGGCTGATATACCAGCGTTCCAGCATGAGGCTACTAGACCATAGCCGTAATGCTCTGCGTATTGTTTCCAGTTCTTAATCATGGCCCAATAGGGGTTGTAGGAGTTTGTATTGTTGCGTTATTAGTTGTAACAACTGGTGAAACTGTAGGAACTGGTATTGGATTAAGTTGCAATTCAGCAGCTACAATTAAAGCAGCTAATTGTGCGTACGTTACAGTAATATTTCCAACAGTTACTGATGCTTGTGGGCCAGCAACTAAGTCATATCTCATTTGAGGTAAATTAAATGTAATTATTTGAGGTGTGTTTGGATTACTTAAAGTAGCACCATTATTACAATAAACAGGAAAAGATTTTAAATTACCATTAGAGTCAAACGTAGGATTAACCGCAACAAATCTAAAAAAGTTTGAAGCAGATTGATTCCAAATTTGAGCAGAAGCCAATGAAGGCAACGCAAGACATAGAATTAAGAATAATTTTTTCATAAATAAATTTTACCAGTTTATTATAATAGCTGAAGGACTTCCATCATAATTAGTGTATCCAGATCCGCTACCATAAGCACCGCCTGTTCCACCAACAACTGCATTACCAGAGTCATCATAATAAGATCCTTGACCACCCCCGGGCCATCCACCTGCACCGGGATTACCTCCAATGCCTTGTGAAGCATCGTTATTCCAATTACTGCTACCACCGGCACCACCACCAACAGGTGTGTTAAATGTAAAAGTATTAGCATTAATCCACTGACCAATTAATGTACCTGTACCACCATTACCTGATTGACCCGGATTTCCGCTACCACCTCCACCATCAGCAGTTGCATTGCCACCAGCCGTAATCATACCACCACCACCACCTGCATTAGTATATGAACCGTTTGCACCAGAACCGCCTGATGGTCCATTTGCTGAACTTTGTCCATCAGAACCATTGTTATTACTTTTTCCATTAGCACCTGAACCAAAAATGGTTGTTTGATAGGCAGATCCATATCCCGAATTAGGTAAATGGTAATTATAACTATTGCCCGGAGTAGTTGAATATGAGCTTACTACTGTTAATTGTGAATCACCACCACCACCACTGCTATCATATGTAGGATAACCACCAGAATTTATTAAATATGCTTGTACATTGGTAACTCCAGAAGGACAAACCCAATTACCATTAGTATATGGACTACCACCATTACCTGTAAGTATAGTTGAACCATGAGCAGGAGGTGTAGAAAGTGTATAAGAAACAATCACACATCCTGAATATCCATATCCATTATTTATACCTAATGTTCCACCGCCACCTGTGCCTTCTGCACCATTTCCTAATCCCGGAGTTCCAGTAGCTGAAGTTGTTTTTCCAGCACCACCACCTCCGTAATACTGTCCTGTTAAAGAATAATAATACCCATTGCCTCCATTACCTGCTGTTCCACTTGTACCAGCAGTTCCTGCTGATCCTGCACCACCACCACCACCTTGACCTCCGCTTGAACCGCCACCACCTGCATTACCAAAACCTCCCGTAGAAGAACTTGGTTGTGTAGCTGCGCCACCTGTTGAACCACCACCACCTCCTGATCCCCCTGCGATTGCTGCTCCACCGGGCAATCCATCACCCCCACCATATGCAGTAAATCCAAACGCAGTGGTATTTCCTCCAACTGCATTATTATAAGGATTAGGTCCAAATCCTATAACAACAGGATAAGCAGTACCCGGAGTTACAGAAACTGAAGTTTTTAAAACTACACCACCACCACCACCGCCACCTGCATAATTATATCTACCATTAGCACTATTAGCCCCACCACCTCCACCAACTAATAAAACATTTACTGATGTTACACCTGATGGACATGTCCAATAACCAGTTGATGTTTGTGATATATAACTAGAAGCACTTGATGGATTGTTAGTATTAAAATATACAACTTGTGTTGAAGCAGTTCCGCTAGTGGTTAATACAAATCTTCCATTTGTTGTCATAACAATAACTGTATTAGAACCAACTGAATATTGTTGATACATACCAGTATATGAAAAATTGTATGTATTAGAAAAAGATATAATAGCTATTCCTTGATAACCGCTACCATCCCCATAACCACCACCACCTCCTGCTCCATAAAAACTACCCGGTGTACATGGTTGATTGTATGTACCATTAAATCCTGAACCACCGCCACCCGATCCACCTGCTCCGGGATTACCAGTATAACTTCCACCGCCACCACCACCTGCATATGTTACAGATGTTCCTGTAATTGATGAAGTAAATCCAGTTCCACCAGCTCCAAAGGAATCACCAGCGCTATGACCTGCTCCACCACCACCACCTCCTCCGCCTCCATGATTTCCACTAGAAGTACCACCTGCATATCCTTGACCGGATGTACCTGCTCCTCCTGCATAAACATAACCACCACCACCTCCTCCTCCTGATCCACCCGATGCACCAACACCACCACCACCACCGCCACCACCTATAGCAGTTAAACCAAAAGCCGTCGTATTTCCTCCACTACCACCAACGCTTGTGCCAAATACACCTCCTAAACCAATATTGACAGTATAATTATTGTTTAAAATTAAGTTTGTTGTTGCAGATAATACGCCACCACCGCCACCACCACCAACTTGCGCACCGTTAGTAGCTCCTGCTCCACCACCAGCTATAAGCAATGTTTGTGCAGGCACTCCCCCAGCACTAGCATAACTTACTAGCAATGCTTGTGAAGCTATTGCTAATGGCAATGATTCTTTAATTATAGCCGAAGCAGTATCGGGTAATAATAAATAAAACGATACACAAACGGCTATTACAATGTCCGTGAACCTTTTCATCAATTTACGTTAATTAACCAGCGATTAGTTGTTACTTTTGCAGCACCAGCACTATGACCAGCAGAAAGACTGACGTTTCCTGTAGCAGCACTTGAACCTGCCGTTACAAGAGTATCAGTATTTGTGGTAATAGTTACTGTACCTGCACCAATATCGTTAAAGAAATTGATAACTGTACCTAAAGCAAATCCATTCGGAATTGTAAAGGTTCTAGCATTAGTATCTGTAGCAGGGTGATAAATTAAACTATTTTGATCGTTAGGAGTAATTAAAGTATAATTTCCTGTTGATTGAGAATTAACATTAATTGTCTGATAAAGAATAGCTGAAGTTACAAATTGGGTAGTAGCAATTTGACTATTATTAGTTGAAGCAACTGCGGTTGGAGCAGTTGGAATACCTGCTAAAGCTGGCGATGTATTTAAAGTAACTGATCCAGTTCCAGTTGTTGTCACTACACTAATTACGCCAGATGTAGCCTGTAGTACACCTGTTAATCCAGTATTTAAAGTAGTAGTTCCTGTTGCCGTTAAAGCTCCAGTAGAAACGCTTGTAGGAGTAATTGCTCCAAGATTAAGGCTGATTGATGGAGTGGTTGATGCATTAGTTATTGATGTACCAATGCCATTTGAGCCAGATACCGATACTAATGTTACAGTACCATTATAATTAGCCGATATGCTAATTGAACCTGTAGATGCGTTTAATGTAATGCCAGAACCTTGCACAAGGCTTATCACGCCGGCATTGGTTAATGTTGTTGATCCACCTAAAGCAACTGTACCGCCACCAGATAAACCAGTACCAGCAGTTATTGTAATGCTATTATTAGTTAATTGGCTATTAGTGATACCACTTAATGTACCACCAAGTGTAATTGTACCAGTTGATGTAATAGGCCCACCAGTTAAAGTAATACCATTTACTGAACCAGATGTACCAACGCTTGTTACTGTACCACCTGTACCTGTGGCTGATAATGTACCACCAGAAAAACTAACACCTGTGCCAATAGTAACATTTGAAAAGCCACCTGCTCCGTTACCATACAGTAATGATGAACCACTTGTAGCTGGTGCGTAATCTGTACCGCTAACCGCAGCAGTTAAACCGCCAGAACCATTAGCTTTTTGTATAGCACTACCAGTTGTGGCAGGAAGATAATCTGTATTAGCCGTAGCGATAGCCAATGTATTAGCTGCGGTACGTTTTACTAAACCAGTTGTAGCTAATCCTGTGATTTGATCCTGCGTTACAGAACCACCTAATGATGTATTGTTACCAGCTATTGTAATTGAGCTATTAGCTAATTGAGCATTGCTAATTGTACCACTTAAAGCTGATGTAGGAATTGTTGTGCTAGCAGTCATTGCGCTAGTACCATTGCCATAAACATAACCAGTAAGACCAGTCGTTCCTGTACCACCATATAAAGCACCTATTGCGTTTCCATTCCATGTGCCATTGGTATAACTACCAGCCCAATTTAATGTGTTTGTTGACCAGCTTGCGTTAGATGGAGCTACGTTGTGATAATCCCAAGTACCTGTTGATGTTGCATTTGAAAGAAGAACCACATCAATAAACGCACCAGATTGTAAGGTGGCTATGGTAGTACCAGAGTTATTCTGTACAGTAATTGTACCACTAGACTGATTGTTGTTAAACGTGAATATGTTTCCGTTAGGTAGTGTTGTAGCATCAGGTAGTTTAATTACCTGCCCACCAGAACCCGTAATCACCATATCAGGGCTTGATGAGGCTGTTAGAGTGATAGTTGTTCCACTAGCTGCTTGGCTAAGAAAGTTCTTAAAAAAGTTGTTACCAAATACATTACTATTACTATCACGAAGCACCACGCTATTAGCTCCAGATGAACTTGTTACTCCTGTACCTCCACTAGCTACATTTAATGTATTTGTAACCTGAGTTGATAAATTAATAGGTGATAAAGATCCACCTAAAGTTAATGATCCTGCTGAAGTAACTGTTCCAGATAAAGTAATTCCTTGTACAGTACCTGTGCCTGCAACTGATGTAACAGTACCACCTGTGCCTGTTGCACTAATTTGTACTGAACCGCTAGATGCATTAAGTGTAACACCTGTGCCTGCGGTTAAATTAGTAACACCTGCATTGCTTAATGTTGTGCTACCGCCAAGTGCTACAGTTCCACCGCCAGACAATCCTGTTCCTGCCGTTACAGTAATTGAATTGTTTGCTAACGCAGTATTAGGAATGTTGGCTAATGAAATTGAAATATTAGGAGTAGTTGTTGGATTGCTTACGTTTGTTATTACGCCAACCCCATTGTTTGTGCTTATTGATGTTACAGTACCGCCAGAATTGCTTGCACTAATTTGCACACTTCCCGTAGATGCATTAACAGTAACATTACTACCAGCTACGATATTGGTTACACCTGTGTTTGTGATAGTTTGATTAGGAAATGAACCGCTAACCGATATACCATTACCAGCCACAGTTGCTGGCGTTGCAGTACCTGTACCACCATTGGCTACAGGAAGTATTCCCGTAACCCCAGAACTTAGGGGTAATCTAGTTGCGTTAGTTAGGTCAGCGTATGTTGGTTGTCCTAAATTCGGGGTTACAAGAACGGGGGAATTAGAAAGTACAACAGATCCACTACCTGTTGATGTTGTTACGCCAGTACCACCATTTGCTATTGGTAATGTGCCAGATACTTGAGATGTTAAACTTACAGTACCAGATAAAGCTGATGTAGGTATAGTTGTAGAAGCAGTAATGCCATTAGCACCATTGCCTGATAAATAACCATTAAGCGTAGTTGAAAAAGTTAAAGTACCAGAACCAGTTACTGGTGATCCGCTAACTGTAAATCCAGATGGAGCAGCTAAACCTACGCTAGTTACAGAACCACCACCAGCAGTTGATGAAAGAGTTCCTCCGCTAAATGCTAATCCACTACCAACTGTTACATTGCTAAAACCACCAGCTCCATTGCCATAAAGAATAGACGATCCAGAAGTAGCAGGAGCATAATCAGTACCACTTACTGCGGTTGCCAATGTATTAGCAGCAGTACGTTTAACAATACCAGTAGAACTTAAACCTGTAATAGTATCTTGGCTAATGCTTCCACCTAATGCGGTGCTTGTACCAGCAATAGTAATAGAATTGTTAGTCAACTGTGCATTAGTAATAGTACCAGATAATGATGTAGTTGGAATTGTGGTAGATGCCGTTACATTATTTGTGCTATTGCCATATAAATAACCAGTAAGTGCAGTAGTTTTTAAACTGTTAAATGCACCTGCATTTGCAGTTGTTTGACCTATAGATCCATTAAATACAGACGTTACGCTTGTAGGTGTAATATTGCCTAAAGAAATACTAATGTTTGGTGTTGTTGTAGGATTGCTAACAGACGTAACAACTCCAGATTGATTATTTGTAGATACAGATGTTACTGTACCGCCAGCAGCAGTTGAAGAAATTGTAACCGTACCACCTAATGCAACTGTACCACCACCGCTTAATCCAGAGCCAGCAGTAATTGTTATAGAATTGTTAGTAAGTTGGCTATTTGAAATGCCAGATAAAGTTCCGCCTAAAGTAAGATTACCTGATGTAGTAACATTACCTGTTAGTGTAATACCATTAACTGTACCTGTACCGCCTACGTTAGTAACTGTACCAGCGTTAAGTGTTGGTCTATTAGTAAGGTCGTAATAGTTGCCCGTAGTTGCTACAGTTGCTAAACCAGTAATGGTTGATGCAGGTTGAGTACCTGTTTGGTTTGCACGTTGAATAGCATAAGCTTGTGCAGTAGCAGCAGCCCCAGCAGCATCATAAGCATTAGTAGATGTAAATGCTGCACTACCTAAATTGCCAGTAAGACTAATATTAAGTACTGGAGTTGTAGTAGGATTTGTAACCGAAGCTACTACACCATTGTTAGTTGTAACGCTAAATGAAGTTACGGTACCACCAGAAGTAGAACTTAATGTATTATTGGTGAAAGATAAACCTGACCCAATAGTAACATTTTGAAAACCACCATTGTTATTACCAGCAAGTACTTGGTTTCCAACTGTATTACCAGCCACATTGGTAGCAATAATCTGACCATTGCCTGTAGCAGTAATAGATACGCCACTAGGAACTACGATACTTCCATTAGTAAGAGCATTTGTGCCCTGTTGCTTTTGAACATTTACTTGAGCTATTGCAGCAACTGCACCCAAGCAAAATAAACTGATGGCTTTAATAAATTTCATGGAATTAAGATAAGGTTCCGGCAGCAGGTACAATCGTATCAAGGACTTGATAGTTTGTGCCATTCCAGACTAAGTGAAGTTCGCCAGCAGGAGTATACTGGTCACTAGTGTATGTGCAAAGGATTGGATTGTTTATCGAGGTATCATAAACATTAATTGTGATACCATAAGCCGATGCAGTGCTAAATCTTAAGTATACATGACCACCAGGTGACATAGCAGTAGCACTAACTACGCAACTTCTATTACCACCAGCACCAGCTAAAGTAATCCATTCAGTATGTAAGTTACTTGAAGGGCTTACAGTAAATGTAGAGCTAGTTGCAGTAGTTTGAGCGTGATATGATACGTAAAATCCTGATGGAGCAGGAACATTATAACCAGGATTGTAAAAAGTAACATAGCCTGCACCATAGGTAATCATGTTACCAGAATTGGTGAGACCTTGAAAACTCATCCAGTATTGAGCAGAGTTTTCACCATATAGACTAATGTCTGTTTGAGCATTAGATAGGTCAAATTCTGCTTGGAATTGATTACCAGCAATCCATTCCTGATAGCTAATGTTGGATGTAATATACGGAGGGTAAACCGTAGATGTAATTACAGGAGTAAGTGAGCTTGGATTAGATGATACTACAAGCTGAAGATACTGTAGATTGGAAAGATCTACTGGAGCATTGTATTGATTGAATAGAGCAATTTGTACTGCTGCAGCACGTCGTACCCACAACTGTGGAGGAAGACCTGTCTTTATATCAATAGGTGTTACAGGTGGGTTAGAGACCAGCGTAAGCTGGACTTGAATTGGTAATTGCTCGTATCCCATAAAATTAGTTTCCGAAAGCTATTACAGAAATACTGCTAGAGTTTTCTAATGATGGATGGCTACCACCATAAGATTCCCAGCAGAATACTTGTAATGAAGTTGTTGTTTTAACACCCGTATAACCATTAGTTCCACCAGTAATAACATTGTTATCACCTAATGAATAACCTAATCCATTTTGTGAACCAGCACTACCAGACCAAGCATAATTGTTATTAAGAAATGTACCAGATACAAAGTTGATTTGATATACACCTTGAGCAATATATTGTACGCTACTAATAGAAGATGAACTGCCTAAAATAGTACAATTACCACCGCTATTCGTAGTGCCATCAAAATTAACCCATGCTTTACATAAGTTAGGACCAGATAAAGTTTGTACTAATGGTAACCAATAAGCGGTGTTAATACCTCCACCTGTAGCAACTAAAGGATAAATATTATTATCTACTTGGCTAACATAAATTCCATAAGGAATTGATGTCGTTTGCATATTGTTAACCAAAGCATTTCTATAGTATGTTGTACCAGAATCATATTCAGGAACACCTACCTGCATGGTATAATTAATGTAATATGATAGCCAATAAAATAGGCCATTCATATCTTCTAAAGCTGGTTGATTGGTACCAACTACTGCTGCAGGCCATCCACCAGACCAAGCTGGTAAACTTTGAATTGTATTAGGATTAGTCGATGTTGCAGGAGCAGATGCAGCTAAACTACCAAATACACCAACAGACGCTGCTGCGGTTGAAGAATTAGAAAATAAAGCAGGAGAGTATCTTGTTAGTTGTGTCATTGTAGTAAATTATTCGAGAATCCAGTTGTAACCATCGCAAAATACTTTGCGTAAATAACCACCACCACCCACTACAGTTGTACCATAACCTGTGCCGTTAGGTGCGTTTGAGTCGCTAACAAAACATTCAGCAGCAGCGTTACCACTTGCTGATGGCAATGTAGATACTGTATATACTGATAGTTTAATTAAAGTTGTATTAGCAGGTACTGATAAAGCAGTACCGCCTACTCTGTTAAGCAATACTATATCACTTGTAGTTCCATTTCCTATAAGTTCTAATCCAAATGTAGGATATGCACCTAATTGACCTTGACCAGAGGTGCTTGGCGCACCTGTGGGTGATGTTAAATTAACATAACCGCCAGATGCATTAATATTACCATTAGATGACAAACTACTAAATACACCAGTACTTGGAGTTGTTGCGCCAATAGGTGTACTATCAAGATGAGAATTAGCAATATATGTAGTACCAATACTGGATTGAGAAATAGTTTTATTACTTAAATTTTCGGTACCAGTTGGTGATGTGTAATCAGTCCCAGCCGTTGCTGTAGTTAATCCAGAACCTGTACCTTTAATCATACCACTTAATGAAGTAGTAACAGTTAATGTACCAGAAGTTGTAACTGGACTATTGGTTACAGTAAAACCAGATGGCATTGATAATCCAACTGAACTTACTCCTCCACCGCCACCACCAGAACCATTAGAAGCTGCGGTTATACGACCATAAGCATCAATTGTTATATTAGCATTAGTATAAGAGCCATAAACTCCAGATATTGGAGATAACGATAAAGTGGTTGTACCATTCCAAGTTAAGCCGGTTAATGTTACTGGAGATACTTTTCCGGTTGCTCCATTTACTCCTAAAATACCACCGCTTGTTGATGTAAACAAACTTGGATTATAATATTGATTATTATTAAAATAAGTAGATCCAGAAAAATTTGCTACATATCCAGAACTAGCATTAAATTGTGCTATTTTATTAAAAGTAAATCCTGAACTTGTTAATGTGGAAGTATCCGCAAAAGTAATAGCAGGACTTGAGCCAGAACCAACAAAGGTAGCTAAAGGCAAATAAGATGTGCCATTTAAATATGTAGTGCTATTAAACACAGCTACACTACTACTAAAATAAGAAGTATCTGGCATTGTAACTGTACCAGTAAATGTAGGATTATTTACTGGAGCACCAGTAGATCCATTAGATGCAGAAGTAACTCTTCCATAAGAATCAACTGTTACTGTAGAATTAGTATAAGTGCCTGAACTTACTCCTGTAGTAGCTAGTGAAACAGTAGCTTGATTAGAAGTGGTAACTGCATTGATTTGTCCACTAGTTCCAAAAACTGCTGTTATACCGCCACCGCCTCCACCACCACCGCCAGCAGTAGTTTGAATAGTACCATCTGCAAAAGTTATACCTCCACCACCACCTGGTGTTAATTTTAAATTATTAAGCACGTTCGTATCTGTACCAGATTGATATATGCCATAATGATTTGTGGCAGTAGGTGCCGAACCAATGTAAAGTTGATAAGCATTAGTAATATTACTAGATCCACCAGAAACAGTACCCAAATCTAATCCGTAATAGGTTAAACCTGTGTAACTGCCGATACTTAGATTAGGCTGAATAAATACACCAGTCATTACTTCGCTATTAGCGTTCATAACTAATGTTGGTTGATCATATATACCAACCGCAGGATTTGAAAATAAACCTGTGCTTGCAGCATAAGTACCAGTAACTGATGCACCTGATCCCAAAACTGTAGCACCACCAATACCAATTTGATTAAATTGTACAGTATTACCTGTACCTATGGGTTGAGGTAATGTTAAAATTACATTACCAGTTATATAAGTACCTGTAGTTCCATTTACATAAATTTCGTTTGGAAACCCTTGTACACCTGTTGATGTAACACCACTATTACTAGTATTTACAGTTAAAGTACCACCACTTAATGCTAAATTTGTACCTAATGCTAATGGTTGTAAACGATTAGATGAATCTACATAAGTTATGCAACCTGTTACTGCTGGTGAAGAATTAATAGTTACAATACCAGATAATGTAGGATTATTTATTGGAGTAGTTTGTGCTAAAACAAAACTTACCACCAATGGTAAAAATAATAATTTTAAGTATTTCATATTATACGTATGCTCTCCAAGTAATTTTGTGGGTTCCGTCTGGTACTGGTGCTGAAAGGGCAACATAAAAATATTGAGTATCAGTTAAATTATAAACAATATTACCAAAGATTGTAGTCAAATTAGATAAAACTAAAGAATTACACATTAAAGTAATATCTATTTTTGTAGGTGCAGTAGCTAAAGTTGAATTGAATGGTATTTTATAAACGCTTGCAAAACCACTAGCTAACATTGCAGTAGTAATAGTAACTGGACTAGATGAATAATCCATAAGTACACCACCAGTAATATTGGATACTGAAATTTGTGCAGATGCCGTAGAATTAGGAAGACCAGAATTGTCTAATTCCATTACATCATTTGTATTACGCAAACGTAGTATTGGCGTAGAACTGTTGATTTCTATAATTCTTTCGTTTGACATGATATTAAGTTCCTAATGAGGTGTATCGTGTATTTGATAAACTTGTAGTTCTTGTGTTTCCGTCACTTAATACACGTTTGCTACCATAAGATAAAATGGTTACATTAATACCAACTCCCATTGGTTTAGGTAAAAATTCTTTTAATAAATCTATACTTAAAGAAGTATATAGATTAGAAACTGCATACGTAAGCGTCATGTCTTGATTGTCCGTAAGGACAACAAAACTAGGAAGCAATAAATTTAGTAAGTCTTGTATTGAAGCCAATGTTCCATTGTTGGAGTTCAATATGATCTGTAATTGTATTACTAATCTATATTGGTCATCATTTAATGCACTATTTGGCAATCCAGCACTATGATACGTTTCCCATACACCTGTAGTATTACTATTTTGTGCGTAATTGCGTAAACCTATTGTATTGCCTGAATTGCTATAGTTTTCAAATCCCCAATATGGTGGATTACCATTTGGATTAATATTTCTATTAACTCCAACATATTGACCAATTACGTCTAATTGTACACCTACCGCCGTATCTACGTTAAAAGCATATAGGATTTGAGTTAAAATATCATCACCTAATGCCTGTTTAGACATTAATGCTATTAGACGCTGGGCATTTGGACCCTGTGAATATTGCGATATAATTCTAGCTACATAGTAATTAACTAATGCTATAAGATGCTTTGTAGGTATTTGTCCTGTAGTTGGGGCACCTGCTGTAGGCCAGCTAGGAGTGACACTAGAATAAGCATCATATACCCCATTGGCAAAAATGGGAAATATGTTATTCTTTGGTCTTACAGGAAATATAGGCATTACGGAGCGCCAGTTAACGTAATGTTAGCAGCAGGTATATTAAATAAATAGTTAACACCAGTTGGTGATACTATATCTAGCCATGTACTGCCATCGATTGATACCTTTGCATTATAAATATAACAATTTGGTGCATAGGTATTGAGTATCGCAATTATCTGACTTGCATCTGCTGGTTGTCCAATAGCGTAAGTCAAATTGGTTATAATATCATTTTTTAATGCTGATGCATTAGGAACGATACCACCAGTAACTGTAGGAGCTATATTACATTTAAAATAGAAAGCTTCTGGTACAGCCACATCAAAATAAATAGGAAAATAAGTATTATCTACTTGTTTAACATTAACTGTTATAGTGTTAGGATTAACATTAACAGTTGGAACTGAGGTATAACCAGTTCCTGGCGTATCAACTACAAATGAAGTAATAGAACCTCCACTAACAACTGCATGAGCAGTAGCTCCTGCACCACCACCGCCAGTAATTGTGACAGTAGGGGGATATATATAACCAGTACCCCCAGATCCTAAAGTAATAGATCCTACTGTTGTACCAGAAAGATTTGCCGTACCTGTACCACCTGTACCTGAATTTGTCTGACCACAACCAGCGTTACGTTTAACGTAAATAATTTGAGCTATTTGTTGCTTTAAACTGTCAGTTAAAGTCGTATTCGTATCTATAATAACCCAAATGCTATGTGGAGGTATACCATTTGTGGTTACATTAGAATCGTTTTCGTATACAACAGCATAGGCAACACCAGGTACTGTTAATAAACCAGCATACAAACCTTGCAAATAGCCTTTACTAGGCAACGAAACTGAAGATGCACGACGTATTCTAAGTGCTGAATCTGATTCTTCAAGTTGTCCTAAAGAAGTATAAATACTAGGATTATTTACAGAACCTACACTGGTAGATACGGATACTATTGTAGTAATAGTATTTATAGCCGATTGTACTGGTCCTTGATTAGCAGCTTGAAACAATAAAGATTGAGGCGTGGAACTAGTAAAAGTATAAGTTCCTGCTAATTGATATATGTTACCAGCACCATCTGATACCGAAAAAGGTGTTAAAGGTTGCTGATCTATTCCATAAATAGTAAAAGGAAACGTAGCCGTACTTGAAGGCGTAACAGTTATTGGTTGTTGAGTATAAGTACCACCTTGTCTTACCACACCATTAATAGCACATCTAGCATCTAAAACTGTACCTACTGCTAAATCAGGATTAAACGAATTATAAATTTGCTGGGCATATTGAAGTACATCTTCTTTAGCCTGTGCAAAAATATTGATTAAATTACTATCTGGGGAATTAGCATTAAGATTGGCACCAGGAAATATGGTAGCGTATCCTGGGAAACTAATAGTTCCACCCACGATTTCGTTCTGGATTTCAGAAATCGACTGTATTGTTAGGCCGTTGGAATCTAAAGTATTAGGAATAGTAATCTAAGAGTAGGAACAACGTCGTTAAACGGAAATCGTTGTCGAACTAGTTAGGTTTGTTGAATAAATCGTGGATATGTTATAAGTTAGGGTCAACTGTCTGGTGTAATTATTGACTGACGTAGCTACAGAATTGATTTGAGTTACTCCATAACAGCTTACTAAAACTGACCTTGTTTTGGTCAAAATGGCGTTTTCAGTATTTAAATTACCTAAAAGATTAATCCAATCTATACCAAAACTAGTATTCCAAAAAGCTTCACCTAATAACGTCTGTAAAGCCGTTTGTATATTTAGGGCTATAGCTTCGTCACCAGTAAGATAATTGCTTAATCCCTGACCAAATTGCCAATCTAGCCCTTGTGGGCTTGTATTGGTGAGAGAAACCTCTCTAAAGATCATTAATGGTGCGCTCATTTAAGTAAGGCTAATACATCTGCAGCTAATGCTGGAATTGTAGTAGATTGTATTGTTGTTAAAGCTGTTATTTCTGGGGTCAATGCTCCACCTACATTTAATGTATTTAAAGCCAAAATTAAGTTATTATTTATACCTGTTAACGTATCTATTAATACATTAAAAGTTGTTAATAAACTAGTTACGTCATTTTTGATTCCTACACGACCACTACCTAAAGAAATCATAGGTTTTCCTGTACCACCGCCATAAAGTTGTACATCTGTAGTTGAATAACTATCTAAAGGATTAACTTGGGATCTTAAACCTACAATAGCTACTGCATCGCTAATATCGTGCATACGTACAGTATTAGGCGGTAAATTGGTTTGTCCTGAAACTACCCAATTATCTATATCTCTATCTATAAATACTAATAAGCAAGTATCACCAGGACTTATAGGAAAAGTAACTGCTCCACCCCCACCGCCTAAACACAATACTGGTACTTCATAAAGATGCGTATAAGGCACAGATGTTGGATTTGCACCAGATACTGTTTGAGATGCTACAGTTTCACCACCTGTGGTAGTGAGTCCAGTTGAGGCAGATTGAGTATAGCCTATAACCATCTGCATATTAATTGATACAGTAGCTATTTGTTTTGCAGCGTTAAAACTTACTATTGTAGCGGTTTGGGCACAAAACAAACCAGACAGTATTTCACTTCTTAACTGATTAAACAAAATCCTAAGATCTGGTTTAGTAGGAGTTAATGGTGTAAGAATATTTGTTTCTGATGTAGGTATAGCCATAACTCAACTTGGTAAACTTAAATTGCCTGTTATAGTTACAGGTGTTGTGCCTGCATAAGGCTTATAAAGATCTAATATTGTAATAAACTGTCCATTAACACTAGGTGATACTACACCTTCATGCTTAATGCCATAAATAGGGTATATTCCATTGTACGCAGGATTTTCTGTACTATTTAATTTTACTAATTGTCCAATGTAAAAAGATGGTTCAAATAACATCTTACATACCACAGATGAATTATCTGTAGGCATTGGCACATCTAATAATCCCGTTGCTGAACTAATTTCATAAGGTTTTTCAGTAGTTAAAAAACCCTCGTTTTTACCCATTACTCTTAACTGAGATAAATCAATCGTAGCGTTTAACTGATACTTATCTAATATGTTTTGTATTTGAGTAAATGTAGGACCTACAAAACTTTTTGGTCTTATAAATTGTATATCTGGAATAGTACCAAAAAGAGGCGTTGGAAATGCAGTAAGTAAATCGCTATTTAAATCAATTAAAGCCTGTTTTAAAGTAGTTTGTGGATTAGTAGTAAAATTGGAAAAACTATTAGAATACATAAAAGAATTATCCTTACAGGTTAATTCAGTAACTATGTTATTTCTACCTACACGATAACTTCTACCAATCATTACTTGACCATTAAAAATTAATCCTTGATTTCCTAATTCATAACCAGCCCTTAATTGTATGGGTACATAAAGACTTTGCGTATAATAAGGTTTTAATAATTGGTTTCTTTGTTCTTCAGATAGATTATAAAGCTTAAATGTGCCAGTATTAACACTAGACATAAAAGCCCTATCTATACTAAATTCTAAAGAAATTGGTAGTGTTATAGATTGTGAAGCTGTTGTTGTAACAGTAAAAACGCCTTTGTCTGTCGCACGTTGTTGATTACTTGCGATAGTTTGATTAAAACCATAATTAGGACCAGGCGTTGATTTAGTTACTTGAGTAACTGGACCAATAGGTGGTACTCCTACAGTTAAGGTATATGTACGATTAAATTTCAATTACCTACAAAAATTGATGTTTCCAGTGCTTTAACTTGAGTTTGTGTTAATATAAACAGTTGCGCATATCCATCTGAAAAATCACTTATATTTAATGGGTCATAACCATCAGATGTTGTACAACCTAAACCAAAAGGTAGTATATACTGATATTGTCTTAATAAATTAGGAAATACAGTTATTCTATTACCATTTACTTTATATGCAGGATTTGAACCATTCCATGTAACATTAAAAAACCAACCTTTTTGATTGGTTTCGTAGTACATATTAATAGTAGCTATAGTTCCATTTACTGTAGAAATGGAAAAAGTCTGATTTAAATTATTTGTTATGCCAGTGATGTATTGCATAATTATAAGTTATAGATTGCATCCCATCCTACTGACGATAACGAAATATCATCGCCACCATTAAGTATACCAATTAAACTAGCTACTTCAGTTTGTGATTCTTTTTGTATAGTAACCGCAATTTGATTATCGCTGTTTGTTAATTCAGCTAATGCAGTATTTAATACATCGTTAATAGATGAAGATAACCAACCTTGTGCTAGGCTTTCTACTTGCTGAATAGTATATGGTACTGTACCAGCAGATCCTGAATTTACAGGCATTGTAGCCTGTATTTGTGCAGCAGAATTTCCTGCTAATGTATTTTGATCAATTAAACTTTGACCTAGTATTCTTACTTTTTTAAACGTAACAGTAAAATCAGTTATATTAGTAGTAGTTTCATTTTGAACTGGTTCTACTGATTCAATAGCCATGCTACTAAATATACCCCAAGGCGTTTCTACAGTAAAAAGCACACGACCTTGCCACAACTGATAAAGATAACCAAATATTAACGCTTGTTTATTACCAGGATTATTAGCTACGGAACTGTGTCCTAAATAATATGAATAAACACTATTACTTTTTGCAGAGCTATATGACACTACGCTACTTTGTGAACCAGATTGTGCTTGATATGTACCTTGTGTAAATACTGGTTGTAATGGTCCATTTAAAGGCAATGGATTAACAATTTGTGTAGGTGCATTAGTAATTATAGGTAAATTATAAACTAAATCACCTGCAGAACCTTTAAGAGTTACTTTTTCTGGCGATAATGAAATCTGATCATGTATCGCAGTATTATCTTCTAAATAATGATCAGTTATTTCTGATTTTAATTCTGCTCGCTCTTGACCACGTATATCAAAAGTTAAACCACCAATACCACTAGGCAATGGAGATGGATATACATAAACAGTATTAAAATTAGTTAATGCTGCTGCAGTTTTTGTTTCTTGTGCAAAAACGCTAGATGAATCTGTAGGTACTACGTTTGTTGCCATATTAATATTGTGATGAAGCTAAACTAGATTGTGCAGCTAAACCAGCTAACTCTGTATTCCAGAATGTTTTTACTACATCAATAAACTTTTCACCAGCAACCTTACCATCGCCACCATGATTTGTTTGATTTACAGTTAAATTAATTAGCTGTTGTTGTGCTTGTGCTAATTTAGGATAGCTATCAGGTATAGTAAATAAAGTATCTGGATTTTGTAATTTATTTAATTCAGAAAAATCTAGTCCCATGCCAATTTTAAAAGACGATTTAAATATAGGATATAATTCGTTTATACCTTTTAATATTTTATCTACAACATTTGCGAAGTTAGTAAGTGGCACTACCAAATCTTTTCCAATAGTTGTGCTTAATAATTTTGCTTGTAAATTAATATCACCCCAAATGGTATTTATTTCTTTTAATTTGTTTATTTCTTCGTCTGTATAACGAGCAGCACTTTCTTGTTCTGAAGGATCAAATTTGCCTGCTCGTATCGCAGCATAAAGATTTGGATCTTGAATACCTAAACCTTGTGCTGCTTGAAATGCTATTGGTGCATTTATACCAGAAGATTCTTTAAGTGCTTTGTTTATTTTGCTAAATGCAGTATAAACATCTTGTGTGGGGTCTATACCTAATTGAGAAATCCAAGGATTAGTACTACGTTTTAAAGCTACATCAGTCATTATCTGTTGTAACCTCATTATCGTAGAAGTCATTTCATCTGCACTACTACCAACTTTAATTGCTTCTAATTGCCAGTTTTGTAATACATTTGTAGATAGACCTGTGCTTAAACTAAAATTCTTGAGATTGTTTCCAGTACTAATTGTGGAACTTGAAATCTTATCTAATGCTATAACTGCACCTGCTATTACTGCTCCAGCAGTTAAAGCTTCAATTCCTAATTCACTAAATGCTATAGCTAAATCATTAACATCAGCTTTACCCTGATTTATCTTATTAAATGATTTTACATTTTGTTCGTAAGCTTTTTTCTTAGCAGCCTCTTCTTTATCGTATGCTTTTTGCATACGTTTACGAAAATCTTCTTCTGCTTTAGCTTGCTTTTCTTTTTCTCTAAAATCTTTATCTCTTAATTCTTTTTCGTACTTATATCTTTGTACGTGACTATCTTTTTGCTTACCAGCTTCTACTTCTTTATTTTCTAATACTTCTGGTTTCTTTATCTCAATATTAGCTAATGAGGTAAGTTTCTTTTGTACATCACCTAAAGATGAACCTAAATCTTTAGCTGCTTTTGCAGCCTCTTGTAATTGCTTAGTTACAGCATTAAGCGCTTCAGGATTATCTACTTTGAATCCTAATTTTACAAAGAAGTCTGCAATCTGGCTCATTTCTTATTTTCCTTATTAAGTTCGTATTCGGTTTCAGTGCTTTCGGCCTGACAGATATGAAAGTACCATGCGTCTAAGACCAAATCAGTAGGCATCTGCAAGATTTCTTGCAAAGTACCTACTCCCTTTAAGTTTAACTGTAAAGCTATCCGAACCTCTGGACTTAGCTCATCTCGGACTTTTGCCCGTTGCCACTTGGAATCCCTTTTTGGATTGATGACAGCGATGCGAGGTTTTTGAAAAAAGGGGCTAAGTTCAATGTAGCCACCTCCCAAGCTACGAGAAGGAAATCTGGACGATTGTCTTCAGAATCAAAGGTATTTGCTGCTATTCTTGTAGCAGTAAAATCTTTAATTCCTTTGAAAGTGCATGACATCATACACTTCCATATAGCTTCTTGTACGTGTTCGGATGTCCCAACTTTAATTACTATATCTTTAAGCTGGGATGCTTCTAGTTGAAACAGTGTGCTTAAATCAAAAGCAGCACCAGGTTGGCCTATAGGAACTCCAACGAGTTCTTTAAAGACTGCATTAAACAATTTCATACTGTCGGAGAATCCAGCTAACTGGAATCCTAGAACAGCACCGCTAGATAGGGGAATATCTTTCATTGTAATTTAATTAACCGATTTGACGTGTGCCAGCAGCAAACTTGAACTTCCAGATTGTTACACCTTGTTCAGTTTCGCCTTCTACGTTGCTCTTAACTTCTGGTATACTTGTTGGTACACCACCTGTTAAAAGATAAGTATCGTTTTTTACATTGCCTTGACCATCACCAACACGCTTTACTAACTGTAAAGTTAATAGAGGGAATGATGGTGGATCTTGGAAGAACAAACGCTGGAATGAATTAATATAAGAATCGTTATTGCTACCACGTATTAGGCGTAGCGTACATTCCGTCAACTGACCAAGGGCACTAAAAGCAATAAGAGTATTGCCATTCTTACCTGGTTTAAATTGAGCCGTTTCGTTAGGAAATGTAAGTGAACCTACATCGCCATCTGCGAAATCTGTGAGTAATGTACCGTTTAACAGAATTGTGTCGTTACCGTTGAGTGATATGTCAGCCATGACTAATTAAGAATTAAGGGTTGATAAAGATGATTCCGTTAACGCTCTGAATAGCTCCAGCAAACTTAACACCAATTTGAACTAATGGAGCGACTCGGTTTTGACGTTGTGCTTGTAATTGTTGAGATACAGGTTGCGAATAGATGTAATAACCGAAATCAGCAATATTGCGGATTAAATCCACAGGATTACCAAAGGTTGTTGCAGTCCATTGACCAGGAGCAAGGAATCCATTAGCTACTGCCTGATTAAGAACATTTGTCATAGCTCCTTTTAATGCAGTCATACCAGATTCTGTTTGTGGAATTTTAGTAGGTGTTTGAGCTAAGAAGTTAAATGTAGTTGTTTGTAATGTATTGAGCAACCAAGTCATGTTGAATACATTATCAGCATAACCATTTGCACCAGTTGAAATAGTTTCTGGAATACCTTGAATTGAGGTATAGAAATCAGTTCCAACCACTTGGCATTGTGCATAAGTTGTAGAATCAATACCGCTATCAGCTACTAAGCTACTACCAGGTTGAATACCTGTTAATTGCTTAAAGTTCATTGTAATTGTCGTGTTACTTCCATTGAAGTTTGTGGACAATAAACGTGAAGCATAAGCAGCAGCAAATAAACGAGCAGCTTGGGCACTTACTGTATAAAGAAGTGTACGTGTTTGCTGATTGCCTGCAGCAAATACTTGATAGCACATACCCTGTGGTGAACCACTAGAATAAAGATCTGATTTATTATTTGTTGGAGCAAATAATAGTGTCTTTGGCGTTAATGCTTGTACTTCATTAGAAGCAGCTACGATTTCAGAAACGTTAGGATTATATGCACACCAGCAAATACCACCTGTGTAAATTAATTGAGTGATTGCAAAGATAGCTGTTGAAAGCGTATCAGCACTTGTCATTGGATAAATTACCAACTGACCACCACCAGAAAGAATGTTTGGTGATTGGCTAAATACTTCTTGAGCCATTGCATAAGTTTCTGAACCTGTACCGAAATCAAGACCTACTTGAATTGGATCAGTATAAACTCTGTAGGTACTACCAATAATAATTGTTGGAACAGTAGCATAATTAGCACCACCATTAATAACATTAATTCCAGTTACTACACCACTAGAATTTACAACTGCTGTACCAGATGCAGGAGTGATTGTATTTCCTGTGGTTGGTGTACCACCTACGAAAAATACTGTTGGTATATTTGTATAACCAGAACCACCACTGCTTATTGTAATTGCACTTAATCCTAATGGAATAGCACCACCAGAAAGTGAACCAGTTACCGATGCTACTGCACCATGACCAAAACTTGAATATGAAGGACCGGAAGAAGATGGTGATTCTGCCGTAATAATAGCCAACGAATTTACGTTGTACGCTGGAACACCTGAGCCAGGTTGTTCAACGGTGAAGTTAACGAAGTTATTAATTGATAGTGACATGATTTATACGATTAAGGATTTGTGATTACTTCCGGCCCCAAATATTGATCGTAATAATCAACTGGTACCGTCCGAATGAAGGCTGTTAAAACATTAAAAGTTATAGAATAACGTGTAAGTCTTGATGCTCCCTCGACATAGGAAGTATCGTTAAAAGAGGTTGGTAAATTGCCGATTGTGAACCCATATTTTTCTTGTAGTTGTTCAGCCCTCGTTGAATTTAAAGCAAACAATATTTCTTGTCTTCTTGCTCTAGCATCATTGTTCCTAGACATAATTTCTATCGAATATATCTGCTGAACATTTTGAGTTTGAACCTCATTTAAAACTACAGTTTCTGGTTCACCTACGACAGTAGAAGGTATATAACCGTTTTGATAAGATATACTATGACCGTAGATTTTATCTCCCAATAATCCTACAGCTACAAATATAGTATCATCTGGAGGTATAGGTATACGTTGATTATATGTAACTACATGATTGTTATCAAGTTGCAGTTGATCACGTATCAGTTTTACCAATAAATTAATTATTTCAGGTTTCGGTTGCACTATTGTAGTCCTCCACCAGTCGATATTTAAAATAACCAAATCGTGACCAATTCCATTTATGTACTACACGATAAATGACATTATCAATGACTACTTGGTCATTAGGTGTCATTTGCGGATCTGTTACACAATAAAGGTTTGAATGTCTCCACGCACGTTCACCTTCAAATTTGAAATTAAGTTTTTGACCTACTGAAGCAGTAAGAAAACCCTGTGTTTTAAATTGATAAGATACTGTTACTGCATCGCCATCTTGTACTCTTACACGATTGATAAGCATTGTTAATGGTTGTGACCATCCGCTTACTGTATAACGACCTTGAGGCGCAGTATTAGTATGAGTTAAATTGATTTTTCCTGCTCCTACAATAGGGCCAGGATTTGTTGGAAATGTTTGTGTAGGTGTAATCATTTAACCACCTCATAACCAAATGAAGACTCTAATTGTTTAGAATCTATTAATATTAATCTAGAAGGACGATTATATCTTTTTCTATTAGCTATAGTAGCTTCTGATAATTCTACCCAGCCTGTTGGTATACCTTGAGATTTAAAATTATCATCTACTAATTTTACTGCCGTTTGACCTACTACTTCCAACATTCCATAAATGCCAGATGTGACAAAACTATCTTTCCACGTCGTTTCAGATACATTGTTTAATCTTGATCCCATGAGTGTCATCATAGGTTTTCTTAAGATTGAACGCATTGGTACACCTATTCCAAATTCATGCTTATAAGCTATCTGTGAATTAGTTAATTTCCTGTCTTTAGGATATACAGGTGTACGATTATTGCTTTCAGCCATTACTCCAACTTTAACGGCTAATTTACTTTTAGCTTTTAAAGCCTTGGTAAGACCTTTAAGCTCTTCGGTGTTTAATGTAACCGTAGTTTGCATGATAATTACTACGGTAGCGTTTCTCTAAAAGCTACAAATACGTTGGCAATTAATTGAGGACTGATTATCTGTAGATACATTGCACCATATCTAGTTTTACTAAAATGTGAGAGCATTGGGTCCTGAGCTATCCGTTCTGGGATTTGAAATCCTTCAGTTACGGAGTCGATGCTTTTGGATACAGTCAGCCAACTATATTGACTGCCCATGCCCTCCTGAGCAGCCAAGAGCTTTTCCACTAGCTGGTGCGCTGCTAGATATAGGAAAGCCCGACTAAAGAACTGCTGTGTCGGAAATAGAGCTTGGTTAATATTAAACTGAGCATCAAAAATTGCTCCGCTAATATCATTGTCTGTTACTTTGCTTAAATCAGATGGATCTCCAGCACCACCAGTAATAGTGATAATTGGAGGTTGTCCATAATTAGATCCACCATTTGTAACGGTAAATCCAGTTACCTGACCGCCTGCAATACTTGCAGTAGCAGTTGCGCCTGTGCCAAGATCTCCTGGAGCAGCTCCCACAATGACTGTAGGTACGGTGGCGTAACCGAACCCACCTGCTCCAAGAGAAATTGACGTTACGACTCCAGAGATGTTAATTGAAGCAATGCCAGAAGCTCCATACGCAGGAACTGCATAAGGAAAGTCGCGGGAGAATTGCGATTTAAAATCACTAACAGTTGGAATCGTGAATGGCACAATTAAGCAGCCTTATTTTTTGAAATAGCTTTCGGCATATTCTTAAGCATTGCCTCTAGATTTTTGACTCTATCAGCAAGCTCTTGATTTTCCTTTGAAAGCTCTTCTACTTTTGCTTTTTGTTCCTCTGCCTTAGCATTATTAGCAGCAGCGTCTGAACCAACGTCTGATGCTAAAGCAATGTGTTGAGGAAACATTTTAATCCACTTGTCCGCTAACCATTTAGGGACCGACGCAAAGTCGGTGCCCTTTATGGTATATGAACCGTGGGTGTAAGAACCAAATGAAGATTTGTTCTTGTTGTAAATGCGCACGAGACCTTCGTCCGGCACGGAAGCGACGGTGGGAGTCGCATTGGCTTCAGTTATCATAGTATTGTTTGTTTAGGTTTAATCCTAGCTTCCAATTAGTATTGGAAGCGTAAGACTTCGAGATTACGATAAACGATCGTACCTGTGTACTGACCATAACCTACGTCAGCAAACGAGAAGTTGTTCAGCGAGTTTGGTTGTGTGGTTGTATATGGTACTGGAATATCCATACGTACTGATTCTGCATCATCACGATATAGCATATAGTAGTGGAGTCCTGCTGGATTATTAGCAGCATCGCAATAAGCGAGTGGCATAATCTTGAACTCTTTTTCCATAGGAGCTACTGCACGAGTAAATGCTTCCTCTAAGTACTGGATTATTGGAACTGGATATGTACCAACTGTACCAGGAGTTAAAGCAGGAAGACCTGTCCAATCAGCATAAGGAATGACCAAACGATTTGGCATTGCTGTGCTGTTCGTGTTAGCGAAGTAAGTTTGGATTAATGTCGTTACAAACGTCTGTAAACCAGCAGCGTTTAAGCTACTAATTGGAGCAGTAATTAAACTGGTGTTTGTATTGATGCTTGTGTTCGTGAGTAAACCAGGAATACGTGTATCTGTAGCATCACCTAAGAAAGCGATCTTTTGGATACCTAAGTCCCAGTTCTTTTTACGAGCGCGGTGTTTGCGTTCAATAATATCCCAGTTGTTAGCACGTAGTGCTTGTTCAACATCGAAGATGGAGTATTGGATGCCCTTTGCCCAGTTTTGGACATAAGCACTTACGCCATCAACTGCAACGTCAGCAGAAGCTAAACGAGCATCAGAAGAACCTGTACGTAAGTTACCAGATGAGAAATCATCAGCTAATTCGTATGTACGGTTTGTTAAGATGTCTGCGCTGAAAGCACCATCGCCAACGACGACTGGAATATAATCAGCAGGAGCAACTGTGTAGAACTTCTGTTCTGTTAGCTGCTTCTTGATGTATGTTAAAGTGTCGATTACGATCTGGTAACCAGTTGCGGTATCTGCCGTATCACCAACTGCGTTTAGACGTGCGTCTAATGCGCCAGAATTATGATCGCCATCAACAAAGATGGAAAGACCACTGGTTTTACGAGAACTGAGAAACTGTGGTTCACAGACTTCGTTGTTACGGACGATCTCTCCAGCTTTTAGTTCTGAAGGATCCTGTAGAGTACGGCCTGTGCCGCGATAGAAAACACTGTTCATGGTAATTTTTCCTTAGTTAAGATTTAAGATTAGGGAGCGATAGTTACTAGACCAGTTGTGCTGTTGGAACCCACATCGATCTTAACTTTGATTAACTGGTTAGCACCGCTTACTTGAGTAAGAGCATAACCAATCGTGTAATCACCAGCAGTTGCATCTGAAGCAACTGTAGCATCGTTAGTTGATGTAGTTGGGTTAGTAACTGAAACACGATTACCACGATTGATCGCAGCAGAAGATTTCAGATAAATGATGTTAGAAGTTGAAGCGACTTCGACACGATCAGAAGCTTTGTATGTGTTCTGACGTACGTTGTATGCGATGACTCCGTAAACTGGGCCATCGGAAGGACCAGAAGTAACGTCAACGACGATTTCTGGACCTGCATTAGCAATCAACTTTACTGCACAGCCTGCTTGGATGTATGAAGCAGTTGTGTTTGGGTTGATTTGACAAGTTTCGGTATCGACGTTCGGCTGGAAAGCAACCTGACCGATAACCGGAGCTTGTGTGAACTGGTTTTGATTGAGCGAGTATTGGCTCATGGTATTTTTATTATTTTATTGTTGTTATCAGTTCTTGGCTGAGTTTGAACCGAATAGGTTCTTACCACGCGCAAGCCGGTCGTTGATCGAGCCGGAACTATTCAAACGAGACACAGAGTCGAAGCTCTTCTTGAGTTGAGCTTCTGCAAGTGATTTGAAGGAAGCATTGTTGCGTTCCTTAACTGCAGCAGCGTTTGCACGCTCTGCCTCTTCTTTAGCAGTTTTTTCTTTTAGTTCTGCTTCTATTACTGCGTTGTCACGCACATCAGCTTTATCTTCAGCTACTTTTTCAGCTTCTGAAGTTGCTGGTACTTTTGCCTCTTCTTTTGTAGGCATTTCTGAGTTAGCACGAGGATGGTGCATACCAGCAATAGGGTTATGACCTTTTGTACCTTCATCATATCCTGGGACATGACCCATGTGTGTTGCTGATGCTACTGGAGTAGCGTGAACTGTATGACCATGATGTGTTTTATAAGCGTGGATCAAATGACCTACGTTATAACGGATACCTTCATGCTCGATATGGTCATCGTGATGAACGGAATGACACATATTATCACGGGCTACTTCTACCATTTCTTGTAGCGTTGCTGATTTCCCGTCACCGATGTCGATACGAGAAGAAGGAGCAAGTTCACTCACCTGCTCCGCTTTGCTACCTAAAGAGGCAGCTGATTTGAACCATTTAAACATAATATTGTTTTGTTTAGTGTTTAACCTTATTTCCGCATCTTCGAACCGAGGACGTTGATCCGGCGGAACAATAGCGAGATGATGAAATTTAAAACGCTTGATTTCCCTACCATAGGGAATGTTGTGCCAAGTACCACCTGGCCCAAAGTCTTTGGTGTTTAGTTTTGTACCTACGCTAACGCCCTTGTGCTTTCTAATCATTTCACGGGCTTGCTCAGTATCAATAGAACCTTCGCACACAAACCAACCTTTATCGGCATCGTATTCTGCGTGGTCTACATAACCATGTGCTACATCACTAAATTCATTAATAGTGGTAGGAATATGGTTAATTGTGAGGGGGCAACCAATTAAGGTATCAAGTGCCTCATCAATAGCTTCCTTCTTAATTAACTCTACATCGCCACCTTTTACGTCCCTGTAATTAACAAGGCCGGGTTCCATAAAGTAGCATTTGAAACGCTTACCAGATGAAACCAAATTTACACGTTCACTCCAGATGAGAGCATCATCTTGTGACGTGGTGTTAGACTCGATAGATTCAGTTAGTTGCAACCATAGAAGGAAGGGCTGGATCGCAGTCGCTAATTAGGGCGAGTTGGGATTGTAGCCGATTCAATGTTTGTTTGCGTCCTTTTATGCTAGAGTCAAGCCTTGCACGCTTTCTTTCTGCACGTTGTATATCATCTAAAAGAGCTTTATAACGGGCTTTTAGCTGAGTTGGACTTAAAGTTTCTTCAGATTTCATGCTGCGTTTAGCGTCTTATTTAGAGCGACAAGTATCCTAGCAGCACATCTGCAATTATAGTCTTCACCTGGGTGTCCACGTCTGCCTGTTTCTCTATCAACTATGGGTGGATTATCCCAAGAAAATTGACGTTTTTCTAATAATCTATGGTCGTGACGTACCCTATTATCTAAAACGGTATGCCAAATATAGCCTGGGGAACCTAAAGCATCTGCTTGTTCCTGTACGTAATTAGCAATTAGTAGATTTGTTTCCTGTATAGCCATAGTGTTAGCCATACGATTAGCCTTACCATTATGGGCTTTAATTATACCCTCTAGCTTGTCCAGCCTGCCTTCATTCATGTTATTTTCTACTGCTTTATGTAGGCTTTCAACATGGTCTAAGGTGTAGTTTTTAAGTTTATCTTCTAAATTTTGATGAAGCTTATCTGTTACTTTAATACGTATATCTTGTCGTACGTGTTCGCTAAATTCAGTCTCTTCAGTTATTTCTAAATTTTTTAAATCTTTAACAATAGCTTGGTGTGTAATACCAACTATACTTTCAACTGGTTTATCAAACAAAAGTCCTAGTTCTTTGACTTCTTTGAGGTTGGTGAAGATAAACCCAAGTAACGCAAGAAGCTTTTTATGCGTTTCTTTACTTTTTTGTTTTGATTCAGATATTTTACCACGAAGTTCATATGGTATATCTCCTTGTTTGATAGCATATCCATTTAGAACTTTATTATATTTAGCTCCAATGGATTGCATCTCTTTGCTTATCTTGGAATTAAATTTTCCGTAGAAAACTGTTCCATTGTAATGTATTACACCAGACTCTAAAGCTTCAGTAATAGCTGAATACGAAATACCAATATAATTTTGTCTAGAAACTTCTGATTCTAGCAAATCGTAAATAGGCTGATATACCACATCAATGAACCAATGACGTAGTTCTCTTTCTATTGGAATAGCATCGCTATCCCGTGGTATTATCGGTTGTAGGGCTATCTGCATCAAGCTGAAGCAAGAAGTTTTTTCTTGGCTTTTTCTGATCCGGCCTTTTTAGCAAAATCTTTTTCAGCACTTGCTTTGGGATTTTTATCTTTTTTGGCTTCAGGCAATTCTTGGTTTACGATTGGATCGACATCTCTTTCACCACGTAAAACTTCGGTGTCAACAGTAAGTAAACCTTCCTTTTTAAGCTCCACACTAGCTTCTTGTGCAGTCTCAAGACCATTTTGGAAGCGTTCCATAATGCGTTGCTGTTTTTTAACTTTTACATCTTCAGCTTCGTTACCAGTTAGTACACGTAGTGGTTGCCATTCAATGTCTACATCTTCTGGCATAAAACCAAATAACTGCTGACAACGTAATTCTACTACATCCAATATAGCAGGCTCTAATTCTTCACGTAATGCTTCTACTGTAGAATTGTAGTTTTCTAAAGCGTCTTCGCCTGAACTGAAACCACCAGCCGATTCGCCAAATAATTTGTTCTTAGGTATTTTGAGTGCTGCGCACAGATTCAAGCGAAGTTGTTCCCAGACACTTGCGAGTCCAGTAAATATAGCACCAAGGTTCTTTTGATCGTAATCATCTTCACGATCCATAACAATGGCGTTTTGGAAATTCTTCATCTGATTGGACAGAGTGATAGCTTGCTGAACACGAGCGGTAGTATTGCTACTAGCCAATGCGGTGTTAAACCCTTTCATCTTCCAAACATCGATTTTAGCTTCATCGAGTAATTCAAATATAAGATTCTCAAACTTTAAAAATGAATTGATAGAACGAATACATTGTTCAATTTCACTCATACCCCAACCTTGTAAACGTAAACGTATATAAGATGGAGCTTCAGCCCACAAGAACTTAACTACACGAGAAGCATGAAGTGGATAACCATAGTAATTGTATGGTACACCATTCTTGTAATCAAAAATGTTTAAATTAGATAATACTAGCTCCCAACGATCTGCTGGAATAAATACTAGCGGTGAATCTTCCTTAATAGCTTCTATATCTAATTCTTTTTGAAAGTCTTGATCTGTATTAATAACAAGGCCAGATCCACCATACAATCTACCCCAGTAAGCAAGATGCTTAAGTGCAGACATATCAGAACGAGCGAGATTAGCACACGCATTATAATTTACCCATCCACCAATCGTCTTAGCGATTTTCCGCATATCATTCTGACTGCGGTTGCGACTCATAACACGATTAAGCTTTAATACTTCATCTTCGCTTAATTCTGGAGTTTTAATTGTAAATCCACCTCTAAATGCATCATCTACTGGTTGGCAAGTAACTGTACGAAACAGTCCCTGCGTCATATAAGAATATGATAAGAGAATACGATTTAGAGAAAGTGGTACGTAGGCATTAGCATTAGCTAATGTAGCTACTTGAGATAATTGATTGGTTCCATATGGATAACCTGCAAACTCACCTTGAAATGTTAATCCATTGATTAACGAACTCATTCCCTGCCCACCAGCATTGTTTATACGCTCAATATTATCTTGTTCTTTTTTGATGGAATTGAGTTCATCTGTAAATTGCCTAACGATGTCTTGACCAATATCTGGTAAAGAATTGATACGGGATTCAGCAGTAGGATTACCAGAAGAATCTAAAACAGAAGTTAGGCGTTCGCGCATAAAGAGATCACGTTAATCTGTGATTGACCTTTGGTTAATTTGAAGCAAGAAAAAGATATGACTATCCCACATGATAAAATACTAGGTAAACATACACCAGAAGCTGAAAGAGACCCAAAACTCGTATTTATAGGGGTTCCTATGAGTGGAGAATTAAGATGGGAAACTGCCCAGATTCTTTCATATCTCAGTCAAAATGAGGTAGCTGGATACAAGTTTGTGGTACGTAAATTAGGCGGTTTTGGCGTGGCTAAAGCTAGAAATGTACTCCTATGGTTAGCTAGACAGACTAAGGCTAGTAAAGTTCTATGGATTGACTCCGATATTAACTGTGGACCAGCCCAAATTGAACGTATTTTATCACATGACGTAGATTTAGTAGGCGGTGCATATCCTAAAAAACAAATACCACTAACTTGGGTGGGAGAGCAAATACCTGGTGATTATATGGGCGATTTAGCCCCTATGTTGCATTTAGGTACTGGATTCTTGCTACATACTATGAAAATGATTGATGAAATCATTATCAACAATCCATCCATTTCCTACCATTCAGACGAAGATTATGGAGACTTTGTCAAAAACGATATATTCCATGATGTATTCTCAATGGGTGTTGTAGATGACAAATGGTGGAATACGACCTACCCACGTTATATCACTGAAGACTATTACTTGTCCTATCGCTGGAGAAAACTAGGTGGACAAGCATGGTTAGACACAAAGTGCCAATGCGGTCATATTGGATATGCCGATTACTTAAAGCTTAATGGTCAGTTAATGGATTTAACTGAACGATTAAACGATGCCAATTTAAAGCTCCAAATGGCCCTCCATAAGGAGCGTATTGGCGATAATTAAGCCTGTGCAGTTACTGATATGTGACTTGCAGGTGGTGTAACCTGTGTCGCATACGGATTAGTTACTGTGGAATATTCAACTGGTGTAATTACAAACTCACCAGGTATATTTTTACGATTATCTCCAAAATGAATATTATATTGGAAATAAGCATAGGTAGCTGCTTCTGGGTGTATATTTGTACTTAAGCTTGTATTCTTAGACCAAATCGTGGTTGCGTCTGCATACCATCCACGAACGAAGATAGGCCCTCCATTAGGATTGGTGCAGTTATTAAAACTAATACCACGAGTCTTAGGACGTACAATTTGATCGTAGATTGTATAGTCACCTAACAATACATCGTTAATCTGGCAGTAGTTAAACTCTACATTCCAAACACCAGCTTTAAAACCAGCATCGCACATCTGACTTAAATCTGTAAAAGCATTGGTAACACGTTTACGAGCAACGCCAGTGTTAACCCACTTACAGTTGTTAAAGATTACATTACCACCTCTAACTTGGTCATACGCTCGCTCAATACCGTCTTTAAAAGTGCAGTTATTGAATACTACGGTGTTGACCACAATGGGAGTACAGCCATCCGTTGCGAGACTGGCGGTTGCTTTAAATCCCCAATGTACTGTGCCACCATCAAACGTACAATTATCAAACTCAGCAGGACAATTATCGCCATTAAGTGTGAATACTGACTGACCATCTGTTTTATGCGTTGATGAATCTGGATCATAGCTATGATTAACGTCGTATGTTTGATTTGAGTATGTGTTCATAATTTATTAATTTAGCCATGAGAGGCTCGAACTCTCATCTTCAGACATTGTGTAGAGCGACTACGCCAATGCAGTATTATTCATACTCCTGAGATACTATCCTTTGTACGAATGACTAGATCAAACCAACACTTTCTTTGCTACGTTTGTCTTGCAACACATAAGCAGAGAAAGACCTAATCCTAAAAGGATCGAATTTAGCCTTTTTAATATCTCTATACACCTTATTTCGAGTTATGCCTTTGGCCTTAGCTATATCTAAAACCGTAAAAGATATATGTTTTGATCTCATAAAACATCAAGAATTGATAATCCACTTCCTAGTAATTGACTAATACCATCACTAAATGCGTCTACTTGGTCGTCATGCTCATGGGTGTCATCCTGCGTAAATGCCGACAACTCCATAAGAAACTCTGGTATCCAAGGTGCGTCTTCTTCTTTTGGTATAAACACCATGCCAGAGTCTACAAATGGTAAAACATCGTTAATACGGCTACCTTTATCCTTAACACGAGTAATACCTTCAGTTGGTATACCAAGTTCACCTAAAGCCTGCATAATACCTGGACCAGAGCCTGCCTCTTCTATGATAAATCGACTAACTGGAAACTCAGCCTGTTCTTGGCAATGTTTCTTATAGAATACAGCAGCAACACGTACAAACTCTGGAAGTGTCCATTTTCCCCTTACTTGGTCGAGCAAATAGGCTTTTTGGTTAAACTTAGCCCAGCATTGTATCACATAGTAGTCATTGCCCTGACCTTTCTTAATAGCCGTATCGCACGTTAGTATTTTATCTTCCCAGTTATATAGCTTACCATCATGCTTACGAAGTGACTCAATTTGAATAAGGTTACCGCCAAGAGCTATAGGCTCCTGTTGGTACTGCGAAGCGAGTACATACCTACCTATACGTGTCTTTTTTAGCCCAAGTAGGGTTTCAGTAGATATGGTTTCTGGTATGATGGATTCATCATTGACCAAAGCAGGAAATTTTAACAAAAGACACTGGTCTGGGTAGTTCTTTAACAAATAGCCACAAAGGTCATCTGGACTTAGCCTTTGAGCGTTTAAAATTATAGGACAATACTCGTCAGAATTGCGACGTGACTTAAGGGTGGTTTCTACCCATTGGCGTACCTTACCTGATTCTACTTTACTCAAAGCCTCATCTGGCTTCGCAGGATCATCTATACCTATAACACCCCCAGCAACTCGTTTTAAACCAGCCCCCTTACCCGTAAGAGAGCCACTAGCACCTTCAGCAAAGGCCATACCGTTAAATCTAGTAATAAGCCTATCTGCCCTTTGCCCATCCAACAAATCCCCGTATAACGAACGAAACCATGGTTCCCGTAGGGTTCTAGCAACATATGCAAGCGACTGTTCAGCCAAATCTCCAGAATAACTTGTATGAATCATCATAGAGTCTGGAAAATACGCCAACCCCCAACAATAGAGAGCTTCAAGGATCTTAGTCTTACCAGTACGAGGTGGCATATTAACTACCACATACTGTATCCCTTTTGGTAACTGCCCTAAATATGCCTGTTCCAATGTATCACATATCGTCCTATGGAACCCCTTAAGTGGTAACTCTATCCTATTCTCTGGTATAAACAACTCGCTGAAAAACTCATAAAAGCTTATACATTCGTTACTTGGGATATAAATCTCCTCACTTGTTTCTGTTATATCTGTATAGGTGGTCATTGTATGGTACCTTAATTTATGGTACCTAAGTTTATGGTACCAAAAAACTTATATTATAGTATCTTGAAGAAAAGGGGACCCAAATCTAGGACGCAGCAGAGACTTGATTGATTTCTGGGTAAGCTTGGACCCCCCTACAAACATGGTTTTAATAGGTGAGCGTGTTGATTAGTGCCAGGCCAGCTAATAGGTGAGCGTGTTTACCTATTAGGACCAGATTGCACAAGACATGGCGTGTCTTGGTTATTTGTTTATGTAAGTTAAAGCTATTTTTGCTTTGGAGTGGATTGATGGAGTGACTAGCCTAGCTATTCTTGATTCAGCTAGTGATTGTACTATGCTTCTTAAATAATCCCTCTCTTGAGCTAAGGCTAGGTGCATTAGTCGTAACTCATCTAATGCTTTGTTGCGTTTATTTTTGGTTGTCATTGGTTTGCGTTGTTTTTTCATTGTCATAAACAAAAGCTTCTATTTCAATCAATGGTAACGATTCGTTCTTTCCTTCCCCCTTAAAGGTAGAGACGAGAGAGGCTTGTTCACTCCCTTTTGAGATAGTTTCAGCTTTTGGGGGTCTAACGTCTTCTACAGTTTCATTAGCTTTTCTTAACTCTCTTGCTTGTCTAAGAGCATTTATCTTATCTTTGATGCTCATCTTAGGGTTAGCTGAGAAAGTGGCATTTACTTCTATTTTTTGGTTATTTGTACCATCCATTTTATTGTAAACGTCAATGCATCTTATTCTAGTATCTGGCGAATTATTCTCGTCTGTAGCTATGTTTGCGAGGATTTGGAATCTTTCAGCTAGGGATAATCCAGCTTTCTTTTCGGCTTTTTTTGTTTGAGTTCTAAGGTAGCTCTGAATTTGGGGTGAGTTGAAGATTTTTTGTCCAGCACTTCGAGCTAGTACTATCTTGTAATCACTAGGTTTCTTGTACGCTAATATATAGGCATTAGCTTGTGTTTTACCTTCTAAGATATGATTAGCAAAAGCTAACTGTTTAGGTGATAATCCTTTATCTTTAGGTGAAGGTTGTAAAGTTTCCATTGGTGTGGTGAAGACAAGCGACGTCTTAATCATAACATTAACTTGGTTGCAAGGTTATAATATAAAATAATTATATAATAAATGTACAATATACTTGTAATTTAATTATAGGTTAATAAATTTAGTACTATGAAACGCAAAACTAACAAAACAAAACTTATTAATATTAACAGTATGAACTTTGATTTAGAACTAGCATTAATGAAGGCTAATCTAGAATACACCAAGAAAGTTTTAAATTATTTTAAAAGTAAAAACTAATAACATGAATAAGAAAAACAAAACCAAGGTTTCAGACATTCTCTTAGGTATCGTGATGTATACGATTATCTTTGCTTTTGCTTACTACTTCTTCGATCAACTTTTTTTTAACTAATAATTCTAATTAAATATGAAACTATTAACAGATGCTAACGCAAAAACAGTCAAAGGTGAGAAATTTGGTATTTATACAGTTATCCTCTATTTAGCACCTTCGAGGGAAAGTGGAGTCATCAATACTTGTAAGTTTGCTGACTCGTGTGCGAGTGTATGTCTTTATAAAAGTGGGCGTGGAAACATGCCAAGTGTGATTAAATCTAGAGTTAGAAAGACTATAGAATTTGCACACAATCCTAAGTTATTTATTGAAAATTTAGCTAGTGATATTGAGGAGGCACAAGTAGTAGCTAATAATAGAGGTTTAAAACTAGCTATTCGTTTAAATGGTACTTCAGATTTACCTTGGGAATCGCTTGGAGGATTTTTAAAAGTCAATTTGATGGAAAGATTTCCTAGTGTTATTTTCTATGACTACACTAAAAATCCATTTAAAGCCGAATTATTTGCTCAAGGTAAAATGCCTAAAAACTACCATCTTACATTTTCAAGATCAGCAACTAACCTAGATAATTGTGACGAACTAATTAAATTAGGTGTTAGTATTGCGACTGTTTTTAATGTTAAAAAAGGTGCATCGCTTCCAAGCTATTATAAAGGCTACAAGGTGATAGATGGTGATATTTCAGATGCTAGATTTTTAGACGAAAAAGGTGTCATCATTGGATTGAGAGCAAAAGGTAAAGCTATACACGATAAATCTGGATTTGTAGTAAATTTATAAATACTTATGAAAATATATAATGTTACAGTAAAATTAGATATGTCTAAAACATATGATATTCACGCTAATAGCTATGACGAGGCTTTATCTAGAGCCGAACTACAAGCACAAGATGATGCAAAAGAGATTTACGATGAATTAAAAATAGAAACTAACAATATTGAAGCAATTAACGCACCTTAATTATGTACCTTATTAAAGTAAATTGTATGAGTGGATTTTATTATTCACGCACTACAGATGAAGAGACATCTATTAAAAATGGATGGAGTAAGGATGTCTATTACATCGAAACATTTGAAACTATAGAGGAGGCTAAGGAACTAGCCGAAGAGATATACTCAGACGAAGGATACACTATTTCAAATGTTTACGAGTCTGAACCTTGGACACCTTATGAAGATAATTTACTAGCTGAAAACCAAACTCTTATTTTTGTATGAAAACAGTAAATGTAAAATATGTTAACAAATGTACAGATGAGTCTGTATATTTTTACAAAAAACCTTGTTTTATTGTTAGTTACCAAAAAAATAAAGAATTATACTCTCAATATTTTATTTTTAATC
>Ga0207957_1000015_pt1 | contig 45832 bp, 69 predicted proteins | sample CryBogCBH27Jun07_FD_184603 | JGI IMG/M metagenome (GOLD analysis project Ga0207957, IMG submission 184603) | Freshwater microbial communities from Crystal Bog, Wisconsin, USA - CBH27Jun07 (SPAdes) | ecosystem: Environmental > Aquatic > Freshwater > Lake | place: Crystal Bog, Wisconsin, USA...
AAATCATTCAAGCAGCTACTGGTAAAAGAGTTTATGTAGCAGATGCTGGAGACGTTATCGACAACTTTAATAAAACAGCATTCTAAATGCCATTCCTAACAGAGCACATTAAGAAAGATTGGATTGAGGCATTTCCTGGTGATGAAGTTACAATAATAGCAGATCATGGCAATGTTCAGATAGTAGATAAAGATGGCATTAAGTTTCCTGTCAAAACAGAATGTTTATCTGATGTTCCTGTAAATAACATAAAAATAAAATTAGCTGATAAGATATCAGAAGAAACAAAACCAAAACAACGCTGGAAGAAAAGTCAACCAGCAATTACACAGTCACTTTTTTAAACAAATAATATGGCAAAAGCTACAGGTAAGGGAACCAAAGAAAATCCCATTAGTATAGAAGTATTGACAGACATCATGAATGATGATTTCAAAGAGTTCGTAATTAAAAAGGCATCGGTTAATGATTCCCTTTGTAACTACTCTTACAAGATTCTTAGTGGTGTGGGTGTAGGCGATACTCATACAGTTAAAGGGACAGGAGTATGTGCTGATTCTATGTTGGATGCATTCGCAGCATTAAACGTTCACATGGCATGCATTGATGATGTATTCAAACATAGTGGTATTGAAATAACAGATATAGATACTATGCATGGTCATGAGCTTGCAACTATCTACACTGTTACTGGTTTTGAAATTAAAGGAGAAGCTGAAGATGAAAGTATCATTCTTACAGGTAATAAGTATATCAGTTCAGCAGGTGGAAGGATTGAGTTGTCAACTCCTAAGATTACATTGGATAATCTATCTTCTTACAAATGGTATAATGAACTGAAAACAGCGGCAGATAATGTTCGTTATGAGGTTGAATTATACAAAAGTGGAAACTGTACCGCTAAAGAAGAGAAAGAGCCACAAGGGATGGAACAAACAAAAATGACTTTTGGCCCTGGTGATGCAAAAGACAATCACAGTGATGATGATTTTGAAAATGCCAAAGTATAATGAGTTTCAAACCACGTCCATATCAGCAGCAGGCAATTGATATTGCTATAGACTTTTTCCATGATCGGAAAAAGAAATATAACGGTATTGAAATTTTACCAACCGGAAGCGGTAAGAGTGTTGTTATCGCTAACATAGCAAGCGCTCTTAAAGGTAAGACTATCATATTTCAGCCATCTAAAGAAATACTTGCACAGAATTTTGCTAAGTTCATTTCTTATGGGTATAGAGCTGGTATATATAGTGCATCGGCAGGTATGAAATATATTGATAACATCACTTTTGCTACAATTGGAAGTGTTGCTAAGAAACACCATTTATTTGAAAAGTTCAATAATATAATTATTGACGAATGCCACTATACAGATCCAGAAGATGGTATGTATCACGACTTTATAAAAAGCCTTCATCATGCCAAAGTTTTAGGATTAACAGCAACTCCATACAGATTAACATCTGGTTTTGATGGAGCAATGCTTAAGTTCTTAACCAGAACAAGTCCAAGGATATTTAATAAGGTTCTTTATTGTGTTCAGAATGATGTGTTATTTAATGCAGGTCATTTAGCTAAACTGGAGTATTTCAACTTTGATAAGATTGATAGAACAGCACTTCAGACTAATAGTACTGGTACAGATTTTACAGAAGCTTCATTAAGAAGTTACTACCGTAAGATTGATATGCCATCAATTACTACTCAATATGCTTTAAAAATTCTCAATCAAAGAAAGAATTTATTAATCTTCTGTGCATTGATTGAGGAGGCTAATAAAGTGCAAAAGAATATTCCAGGATCAGCTGTAGTTACTGGTGAAACTCCACCTGCTGAACGCGATAAAATACTGAAGCTATTCAAGAATGGCACTATCAGATGTGTTATTAATGTTGGAGTGCTAACTACAGGGTTTGATTTTCCGGAACTTGAAGCTGTACTAATTGCACGTTCAACTATGTCACTTGCTCTTTATTATCAGATTGTTGGTAGAGTTATGAGACCATTTACTTATCCTGATGGAAGTCAAAAAACTGGATGGGTGGTTGATTTAGGTGGTAACATCCCATTCTTTGGTAAGATTGAAACCATGAAAATATTAAACGATTCAAAAGGATTACCAATTGTTTATAACAATGGTCGCCAGCTCACTAACGTAACATTCACAAAAAAGTAAATAATGAAAAAATTAATCGTTCCATCAAACAATTTAAAAGTAGCGCTATCCAAAGTAGGACCGGCTATCAATCCTAAAATGTTTCTTCCTGTTCTTAGGAACATCTATTGCAGAGTTACTCCTGGTCAACTGGAGATGATAGGTTCTAATACTGAGATTACCATATTCTATAAATTAGAATGTGAAGCAAAGGAAGAGTTTGAGTTCTTAATTCCTTTTGAATTTCTTAGTAAAATTATTGCAATCACTCCAGGAATTATTCCAATTGAAATAGAAGTGGGAAAGCAAGTAAAGATTAAAGGCATGACGGATGTTTATGAGATAAAGACATCTGAGAAGATAAAGGACTTGCCTAAGCTTCCGGAAATATCAAAGGAAAATTCTTTTTCCATCCTTGGTGATGTGATATTCAATATCAATCAGGCAGTAGCCACTACCGGTAAAGGAGATACAAAACCACAGCTTGCACATGTACTTATGGAGTTAGCTCCATGCAAAATAACTATTGCCAGTAGTGATGGAGCATATATGGTATTCAGTAAAGAATTCGAATATCCTGAACAGAATCAAGTTGCAGAGCTGCTACTGAGCCAGAAGGTTATTAAGGTGTTGCATGGATCCAATAAAGTAGATGTGTTCTTTAATGAAAAGTTTATCGGGTTTGAGGATGGAGATATCACTATTATCAATGTACGATCTGAAGAGAAGTTTGTAAACTTCAGACGAGTGTTTCCTGATCAGTGGCCAAGTAACTTAACCATCAATAGAATGAATCTGGTACAAGTACTCGAGAAATGTTCTCTTAGTACTGATCAGCTTCACACTACTAAGATTGATCTTGAATCTAAAGATGAAGCAAAGTTTAATGCTGAGGATGAAATGGTCAATATAAATGTATCTATTTCTTACGAGTATTCTGGTACCGTAAAACAGGTAAGTATTAATGCTGAGAAGATGCTGAAGCTACTTAACCAGATTTCAGCAGATGAAATTCAGTTAGCCATCCATGATAGTAAAAGAGCTATTGTAATTACTTCTGAAGATGAACCCGGATATAAAGGCATGATTATGCCAATTGCAACAAACTAATTTATTAATCAATCAATTTATAATTATGGGATTTTTTAAACAACTCGCAGCGATCGGAAACATAGATATGACTATCCGTATCATGCAGAAAGGCGATAAGCTTACAATTAATGTAATGCCTGGTAGTAATGCTTCAGTGCTTAAACCAATCTTAGTGACTGGTACAGCTGACGAATTAGATAGTGAATTTTTCCCGACAGTATTCCCAGCGGTGCAGCATCTGTCTGGACTTGCTACCAATTTCGATGAAGTTAAAAAGGATATCGAAAGCAAGATTGCTGACAAAACAAAACCGAAGGATGATAAGCCGGCACCGAAAAAGGATGATAAGAAAGTTGTTCCTGCAAAAAAGGATACTAAACCTGCAGCAACTGAACCGGACCTGTTTGGAGCTGATGAAGCAGAAACTACTGAAGAGGTAATTAATGAAGAGGAAGATCATCAGGAAGAAGAAAACAACGATTAATCCTTAAAAGCAATTACATGACAGATTTAATTCGTAAAAGAGCAATGACTCCCAAACAGGCTAAAGTGATGAGAATACTCAGAGCTGGTGGTCTGCTGGTAGAACAGTATGGTAAAAGCGGAAGATACCGATTACTGGATGCCACACGTAATCCTATCAATGTTATTCAAGGAAGAACATTTTCTGCATTGAATAATTCTGAACGAATTATTCAATCTGACTTCATGTGGATTGCAAACCCAAAAAGACGTATTTCAAAACAATCAAAAAATTAATATCATGGCTTTAGAAGTTTCAAAATTAGATAGAGAATTTAAGTTTAAGAAAGATGGTACTACAGTTACCCTTCCTGATCCTAATCCGGAGTTCACTGTAGAAGATGTGATCAGGTTCTATTCAGGGCAGTATCCAGAGCTTACCACTGCAACAATTGGTAGTCCTGCCATAAATGGTAGAACAGCAGTATATGAGGTGAAAACTACAGTAGGTACTAAAGGTTAATCCAATGGCAGCAATAACTGATAACAAAAAGCTATGTCGAAGAAAATTAAGGATAGAAGATCTGCACAAAAGGCTGGGAGCGCTGCTAATGGACGAAATAACGCGAAGAGACAAAGACGCGAGGTTAACAATGACAGCAAAACGCAGGCTCCCAGAATCATTGCAAATTCCTTATTTGCCTTAACGCTTAATGAAAAGTCCGGTATTGAAGTTTCATTAAACCAAAGTAATTCCAATGTATTTGCTGAAAATACAAATGGAGTAGAAGAAATGTATTACGATCTTCTGAATACATTTAAAAATGCATTGAAGCTATATACTGGAGAAGTAACTAATGCAGATCCTTATAAAAGTGGGATGAGTATTGACAATTCAATATTATATCTAATAAATGGTTTTAAGAATAGCATATTACCAACAGGGTTTGAATTGAATGTAGACTATAGGTATGATAAAGGATATCACTTTACTATTTTTAAAGAGATTGAAACACCATGCTACTGGATGACATTTGAAATTAAACCTATTGTAAAAAAACTATACAGAACCAATATTGATCTTCATGAATTCTTTATTGTATTTATTAAATCATTCATGACTTATACTAAAATTTTAAATTGGTATAATGGTGGATTTGGTTATGCTGAATATGCAGTAGAAGAGCATCTGGAAGATTGGGAAAATTTTGAATCTGAATTTAATTCTCCAGAAGAAGCTGAAAAAGAAAGAAGGAAACGACTAGCTACAGTTTGGCAATATGAACACGGAGAAGTAAAAAAGTATCAAAAACTTATTTGCGAAGCTAATCCAATTACAGTTGAAGAGCTATTGCAAGCACTATCCAAATTCAATAAAAGAAACCATATAGTTAAATGGATGTATGAAGCTTGTGAGTTTATGAAAATACAAACTAATATCTGGGATTTCATCTATGAGGAAGCTTTTGGTGAAGATAGAGATGGTTTTGAAGAAGGTGTAAAAATTGAACAGCAGGCTACCATCATTTGGGACAGCAGGGATATTTATTCTATTACAGAAGAAGAAGTATTAGAAGCTGAATCAAGTTCTGCAGGAGTTCAAAACGGATTTCTAAATATTCATGTTACTAAGGACATTGAAAAAATCGACTGGTCAACAATCAATGAGCAAACTACATGGATAGATAGGCTGGAAAAATTAAATGTATCCTATACAAAATTAATCAGGTCAATAAAACGGTCATAATGAATACAAGAACTGAAATACTATTAGGAAAATATTCGCCACAGCTTGCAATGATTGTCTATAAGAATAATGACAAAAGCGAATATTATTTAGAGAGTCACAAAATTAATGACAAAGGTCAACTTTTAGAAGGTAAGCCACTTTTACAAGATACTGTACAAGGAATGATTGATATATTCTTTGATGAAAGACAAAATCAAGTGCAGATCAATGGTGTCATACCTGAAAACCTTTTATCATTCGAGCTAAAGCATTCTGGTAATTATACAATGATATGGTACCAACCTGCAGAAGTTAGAGTGTTACACTTTGCACCGGAGCTTAAATTAAAGACAGGGGAAATGTGGGTGCCAGCGATGGTATACGTTGCAAACAAAAACGGATTAGATGTTTATGCAATTAAATCAAATAGCAGACCTTCAGAAAAAACAATATTATTCAGAGCTCCATACTTTAATGTAAGTGATTCAGGAAGTGTATGCCTTGGAAATGCTAACGTAAAGAAACCAGCTAAAACAACTTATGCTGCTTTACAGAAATACTGGGAAGATCTATTCTGGCTTTCTGAATTTACGCATGTAAATGGTAATAATCCGACAAAATCTAAAATAGCTGAAGTTTATAAAAAACTACTGGCTAGCAAAAAACAATTGAAGTGGAGTGATTTGAACGAGCTGGTACCAACTAAACAAACGCTTAAATCTATTTTATAATGAAAGTACATTACACACATCCATATTTAATGAATCCTGCACATAAGGTAACTATTGATCTTATCGGTATGGGTGGCACCGGTAGTCAGGTGATCACCAACCTTGCAAGGATGAACGAAGCGCTCATTGGATTAGGTCATCCCGGATTTCATGTACGTGCCTGGGATAATGACGAGGTGACAACTTCCAACATGGGAAGACAGTTATTCTCTCCTGCAGACTTAGGAATGAATAAGGCGATCGTACTGATAACAAGGATAAACCGATTCTTTGGTTATGAGTGGGAAGCAATACCAACCATCTATTCTGGAAAGCAGAAAAGTAATATCACTATTACCTGTGTTGATTCTGCAAAGGCCAGACTTACCATTAATGATATGCTTCTGGTTAAGGATTCCACAAAGCAACCTACTGATATCGCTTACTATTGGCTCGACCTTGGTAATCTTCAGAAGACTGGCCAGGTAATACTTGGAACACTACAGACTATTAAGCAACCTACTAAAACTGGTAATGAGGTTAAACAGGTTCTTCCAACAGTTGTGAAGAAGTTTCCCCAGCTGAAGAAAATTAAAGAGGAAGATCAGGGTCCGAGCTGTTCACTCGCAGAAGCATTACAAAAGCAGGATTTATTCATTAACTCTGTACTAGCTCAGTTCGGTTGTAATATGCTCTGGAAGCTGATCAGAGAGGGTGTAATTCGTCACTCAGGTTGTTATGTGAATCTTGATTCATTAACAGTAAACCCAATAAATATATAAAATGGCTGAAGGTAAAAAATCATTTCTACTCTATGTTGATCTTATCCATACAGTTGATAAGATGACAGATAAGCAGGCGGGTCTACTTTTTAAACATATTCTACAATATGTAAATGACTTAAATCCTGTAACTGATAACATAATTACTCAGATTTCCTTCGAACCAATTAAGCAAGGACTGAAAAGAGATTTGGAAAAATGGGAGAAAATTAAAGAAAGAAATTCTGAAAATGGTAAAAAAGGAGGTCGTCGTACATCTGAAAAGAACCCAAAAGAACCCAAAGAACCCAGTGGGTTATCTGGGTTTCCAAAAGAACCCAAACAAGCCGTAAGCGTAAGCGTTAATGTTAGTGATAATGTTATAGTATCTTCTAAAGAAGATGTAGTTAATACAACGGCCACTACAACAATGGAAAATGAGGATTTGGAAAAAGAACAAAAAATAAATTGGGTTAATCCAGATCAAATTTGGAAACCACCAACAATTGAAGAAGTTCAATATGCTTTTAAGCAAAAAGTATTTCCGGAAGAATTGAGTTTAAAAATGGCTTCTGCATTTTTCATAAAACACGAAGCAGCTAGTTGGTTAGATGGGAATAAACGAGAATTAAGAAAATGGCAAGTATTTATACCAAAGTTTATTGAAAACTGGGATTTAGTAGAAAGCAAAAATAAATTAAATGGAAATTTTAAAGCAAATAACGGACAACATTCAAATAGTGCCGCAAAGATTGAAGCCATTGGCAACCTTAGATAATTCTTTCATTAAGGCACTAAAAGACAAAAGATTGAGAGATTGTCAGCTTGAGGAGTTAACTGTCACTCTACAGTCTGTAATGGTTATTTGTGGCATAAAAGCGAATCAGGTACCAACACAACTTGAATTTGATAATCTGAAAGAATTTATTATTCGTAATTATCCAACTATCACTTTATCAGAAATTCGATTAGCATTTGATTGTGCATTGTCTGGCAAACTTAATCTAGATTCAAGTGAAATTTCTTGCTATGGAGATTTTACCGCTATCTATTTTGGAAGGATCATGAATGCTTATATCAAGTGGGCCAACTCAAAATATGCTGAAGTGGAGCAGCAAAAATCAGAAATAAAGGAATTGCCAGCGCCTCCAACTGATTGGACCGATACTTACGAAAGGTTGCTTCAATCTGCCAAAGATGGCACATTGCATAAAGAGGTAATACCACAACCACTTTATAAATGGTTGATTAAGAATAAAGGGTATGATTTAACTGAAATAGAAAAAGATGAGTTTAGAGAAAAAGCAGTAGTAGCAATTAGATCTACAATTACTGGAAGAATAAGCGATAATACAGCAAGTAGGGAAGATAGAGCAGTTATTAAGACGTTAGAATTACCAATTAATAAATCTCATCCTTATTGGACTAAAATAAATGTGTATGCCATTAGATTGGCAATAATTCAGTTTATACAAACAGAATCTCTTTAATAAATAATTATGCCACAATTAAAACTTTTCATCAATAATGATAAGCAGCCATACGCCAAGAGGGATGTTGATTTTGATGACTGCGAGACAGTGGTTGAAAGGGAAAAGCGTTGTAATGATTTAGCTGAAGTATTCTATTGGCAGTATGCTCCTAAGCTTTATGATATGCGCTTAGAAGCAAAAGTTTATCTGTATATGGAAAGTAAAATGAATGATAGAAAATTTAAAGAAGAATAATGGCAAAAGCAAGAAAAGTAGGCACAATTGATTTGTCTAAAATAATCCATCTGAATCCGCATCTTGTTATCAAGACTCCTGTAAAACAAAAAAAAGGTAAGGATACCTTACAAAAAACATCAAGTAAAAGGAGTAAGGAAAAGGATTGTATGAATTACATTTTATACTTCATTGCTAAAAAACACAATATTGAGTTGGTTTGTGAACATACATTTCACCCAACAAGAAAGTGGCGCTTTGATTGGTGTTTACCTTCTTTAAAAATAGCAATTGAGTATAATGGTATTATGAGTAAAAAAAGCAGGCATACAACTGTTACAGGATATTCTAAAGATATGGATAAAATTAATTCCGCACAAAAATTGGGATGGAAGGTATTACAATACACTCCTTTAAACTATAAAAAAATATCTGAGGACCTAGAAGAAATTATTAAACTAAAAGAGGTATAACATGGCATTTGACTGTTTAGACAACTTCACGGACGAATTAGCAAAGCAATACAGACGAACTGAAAATAGTTCACTGCTTAATGTTCTGGTTGATTATTATTCCTACGGACTCCAAAGCGCAAAATTTAAAGCACAAAGAGAACATTGTAAAAACGTAATTAAAGAATTAAGCCCTGCATTCTATGAGGGTTATTTTAAAAGTAAAAAATAGTAGTTATGAGTAAATTTATTCCAGTCCTGTTTTCCACATCGATGATTCAGGCAATTTTAGAAGGTCGTAAGACTATGACCAGAAGAGTAATTAACTTTAAACAAATAGCTAAACAAAGTGGATGTACTAAAGGAACGTTAGCATATTCTGACACTTTTAATTCATGGGCTATTTTTAATGGTAATGGTGAAGCTGATTTATGTTTAATAGATTGTCCTTACGGTAAAAAGGGAGATATACTATGGGTTAGGGAGAAATTCAGAGTTAATCAAACGCCTACTGGATTCTTTTATCATTTTTACACTGATGATGATTATACCGATAAGGATAACGAGAAATGGAAACCATCTCTATTCATGCCAAAATCTGCCTGCAGAATATTCCTGGAGATTACCAATGTCAGAGTTGAACGGTTGAACGAAATAAGCGAAAAGGATGCAATAAATGAAGGGGTTCATAAAGATAGTGCAGGATGGTATGAAGATTATTTAAAACAGGATGTTTGGAATAGAACACATACTATTCATACTGCTAAAAGGTCATTTGGTACACTTTGGCAATCTATAAATGGTAGAGAAAGTATGGAATCTAACCCTTTTGTATGGGTAATTGAATTTAAGAGAGTAGAAAAACCGGAAGGATTTATTTAACCAATTCCCGCAAAAGGACAGCTGGGAATTTGGAATTGGGATAGCGTTTTGAAATAAAATAAAAATATTTTGTTCCAAATTTGGAACTTTGAAAAGAAGTTGTATATTTGCAATATCAAATTAAAACACAACCTCAAGTGTATAACATGGAGATCGTAATTATGGAAAGTATTTCAATTGAAATTTTAGCGGAAAAATTAGGTGGTAAACTTTGGGTTAAAGAAGATAAGAAACGTATCTATCTTGATTGCGGTTACAACACTAAGAAAATGAGTACTAAGACTTATGTGTATCAACGTGAAGATGGTACATTTGGCGTTAGTTGCTACATCGATTGTCCTTCTCAACCTTATGCCTGGATTCAATCTCAGCAAGCTGAAGTAATTGAAGGTGTTGAAAGAAGAATTGAAGATGTATTAGCTGATACAGTATATTTAATTACAGATGATTCTACTGGTAAGGTTATTAATGATAATGGTAATCCATGTGAATTAAATAATCTGTATGATAGTGCTTATTTTTTAAGCAAATATGCTGCTGAAAAGTACATATCTAAAGAACTTGGCAAAGGCTATTCTATTAAAGAAATGAATAGAGAAGAATTTAATTCCGAAGTTGACAGACTTAATGAAATTGAAAGAAATCTGCCACTTAGCGTTAAGATTGAAAGAGGAGACTCTATATCATTTCACAAAGGGAACTTTGAAGAAATAAAATCCAAAATAGAAGCTGATCGTATAATGGATTTTCTTACCGTGAATATTTATAATGACTGGTCTGGTTCTTTTAAAAAGAAAGGTGAAAACGACAAGTTAGCTATTGATATTATTAATGAAAAGAAAAGCAAAGAGATTGCTCCAGTTATAAAAAGTACCAACAAATCATCTATTGACTTAAATAACGGTAATAGAGTATCACATAAGGTTTTTGGATCAGGTACTATTATTTCAGATGACAATAAAATCATTGAAATAAAGTTTGATTCTATAGATGAAGTAAAGAAGTTGATTAAGGCTTACGCTAAACTTGAAAAACTTTAAGCTATGCCAATTAAATCACTCATGCTTCGATTTGACAGATTTCATCATGCTACAGAAAGAGCCTATCTAATACAGATAGGCTCAACTGAACATTGGGTGCCGAAAAAACTTGCATGGAATATAACTATTAATAAAAAACTTGGTGGACATATAACAGTTCCCGGGTGGTTATATGAAAAATTAACAGGTGAAAAACTCGAAGATGTTTCAATGTCAGATGCAACTTTGATAATTGAAAAACATATTCCAGATCGTAAAGAACCTATAAAAACCGAAGTCGATGCTACCCTTATTAAATAATCAGTTGTCAAAAATTGACAAGTTTAAAAACTTAAAAGTAGGTGCCGACTTCGGAGAGCCTGGTACTGGAAAGACAAGAAGTACTATGGAACTAGTGAAAGCTACTAAAGCAACACTATGTATCTGGATAGCTCCTTTTAGGTCAATTAATCCACCGTCTGGTATGAATGGCATTCAACAGGAAGTTGAAAAGTGGGGAGGTTTAGGTATTGAAACAATATTTATTGCGCCGGAAACTATTAGCATGAGCGATAGGCAGTATCTGCAACTATTCAATAAAATCCGTACTGCATGGTGTACATTTATGGTAGTAGATGAAAGCCTGAAGATAAAGAATAGCGAAGCCAAAAGAACCAATAGGATTATTGATCTTAGTAAGATGTGTGAGTATAAATTCATCCTAAATGGTACGGCTCTTAGTAAATCTTTGCTGGATATTTGGGCGCAAATGCAGTTTCTTTCTCCTCTTATACTCAGAATGTCACAGGCAGAATACAAGAATACTATTTGTGAATACACAACCGTTAAGAAGAGGATTGGTTATAAATGGTACACTAAGGAATTTATAACCGGGTACCATAATGTAGACTATCTTTTCTCCATCATAGAACCTTATGTATTCGATTGTAAACTTGAAATTGAAGCTAAGAAGCAATATTTTGATTATAGCTATATACTTAGCGAAGAGCATAAGGAGGAATACCAGAAACTGAAAGAAAAATATCTTGATGATGAGATGTTGCAGTGGAAGAACAATAACATATTTTTGGAGCTGACACAGAAAATGCAACATTTGTATTGCTGTACTGAGGATAAGTTTACTATTGTTGATGAAATTTTAAAGCATTGCGATAGAAGCAAAGTTCTTATTTATAGATTTTACATTGAAAGCGATATTGAACTGAAGAAACGGTATCCTGATATTCCAATAATGAGTATTCAAAGTGATAGCTATAGTCTTAACCTTCAGCAATACAATATCATTATTCAGTGGGATAAAACCTGGGATTATGCATTAGTTGATCAGTACGAGCATAGAATATATAGAGTTGGTCAGGAGCATATTTGCAAGTTTTATAAACTAAACGGTAACACTAATCTTGATGATTTGATGAACACCAACAATGAAACTAAGGGTAAATTATTACGATATTTTAAAGAGAAAGGTTATAAAGAAATAATGAAAAAGTTATGAGTACAAAGTTTAAAAGTCCTGTTTATAATGTCATTGCCGTGCCAATTGACAAAATAGAAGCTAATGATTACAATCCTAATCACGTTGCTAAAAGAGAAATGGAGCTACTGTATCAAAGTATAAAATGTGACGGATATACAATGCCAATCGTTTGTTTCTATGATAAGGATAGAGATAAATATGTGATAGTTGATGGCTTCCATCGCTACACCATTATGCTTAAGTACAAGAATATATATGAGCGTGAAAATGGCATGCTTCCAGTTTCTGTTATTGAAAAGGATATCAGTGATCGTATGGCATCAACCATCCGGCATAATCGTGCCAGAGGTAAACATGAAGTAGAACTTCAGGCATCTTTAGTAGGAATGCTTAAATCTGGGTGGGATGAAATGAAAATTATGAAAGAGCTTGGAATGACTTTAGAGGAGGTTCAAAGGCTTATCGGTTTAAAAGGGATTGCTTCCGAAATTGCTGGTATACCTTACTCAATAGAAAGACAAATCATTGAAGCTGGAGAAGATGTTACTGATGAAGATTTCAATTAATTAACTATGGCAAGAACAGTAGTAAGAGGTGTAGTTGATGTTTTGGAAGCTGCACAAAAACGAATTAATTTCATTTTTGATAATTACGATAACATTTCTCTTTCCTTTTCTGGAGGTAAGGATAGTACCGCTCTTTTCCATTTGATTAATACTGAAGCAACGAAAAGAAATAGAAAGTTTATGCTTTACTTTCAAGATCAGGAAGCTGAGTATCAGGGAACTATCGATTTTGTAGAATGGGCAATGACACAACCAAACATTATTCCATTGTGGTACCAAGTGCCAATATTCATGACTAATGCAGCAAGCCAGCAACAATTATTCTTGTGGGCATGGGGAGAAGGTGAAGAGTGGGTAAGAGAAAAACACCCGATAGCAATTCATAAATTGGATAAAAAATATCCTAAACGTTTCCATAAGTTCAATTTATGGGTAGGACAGAATCTTAAGAAATTGCCTGGAAAGAGTATTTCCATTATTGGATTGAGAGCTGAAGAAAGTCCAGACAGAAGATTTGTAATGTTTGGTGAGGATAGTGAGTTATTTTGGATAAGGAGAAAAAACATTGCAGATAAACCACATAGAGCATATCCAATTATTGACTGGTCCTATACAGATGTTTGGAAATATTTAATAGAAAACAATCTTAAATACAATCGTGTTTATGACAAAATGTATATGCTTGGGGGTAATTTAAGATTTTTCAGAGTATCAAATTTAGTCCATGAAAAAGCTTTCCGATGCCTTACCGATCTGCAAGAGCTTGAGCCGGAAACTTACGATAAATTGGAAAAAAGGTTAAAAGGAGTACACACAGCTGCTATTTATGGTAAAGAAGATTTGATGTATTCTATTAAGTCTTTACCAGATAATTTTAAAACTTGGAAGGAGTATAAGGATTTTCTTTTAAGTTCTATTCATCCTGATCTTAAGAAGATATTTGAATATCAGTGGAGCAGGTTCGGGGATACTGATGATGTTGGCGCTAATAAATATATGGTTAAAAGGATATTACTTTGCGACTGGGAAGGTAGTATTACATGGAACAGAGATTATGATTTTAACTATTCTAAAGATCAGATTCTACATAAGAATAAACTGAAGAGAGAGGATGAGATAATTAAAAAATGGACTCAATTACTATAAAACAAGCATAATGGACAAATTTGTATTAGCAGAAAACCCAATGAGAGAAGGAGCAGATTTATTTATCTGTCACCTGTTAAATCCTATTGCAATATTTCAGGCACATGAAGGACATATTGAGTTCAAAGATAAGATTTGCAATCACTTTGAATATATAAATAGTGACGGAGTATTAGAAAAATGGACACTTTCAACTCACCATTTCTTTACCACAAATTTTATTGAAGAACCACAAGTTCAAGTACCTAAGGTAATGGCAAAAGCTTGGAGATGGTACAGATCATACATGGAATGGGAAGATAATAATATAGATTTAGATGATTATGCGGATAAAAATTAATAATGAAGACCTTCGGGAATGGTTTGCTAATAGACCAGCACTAAGACTTACTAAGCTAGAGGAAGAAGCTAATTTACCTGCAAGAACATTGCAACGTTTTATTGATGGAAGGAATATGCCAGATAAACACTATGATTCACTAATAATAATACTTAAAAAGTATGGACTATAAACATACCACAACCACAAAAAAAATCTACTTTCATACTTAAATAGTCAAAAGTTAAAATAGATTGCAACTAAAATTTTCCTATTACATTCGCACAAACCTTTCTCATAAGAGGTTTTTTAGTTTTAAACAGGGGCTGTATTCTTATAGCCCCTATTCAAAAGCTAACTATTAGCTAACTGACTATTAATACTTTGAAGTTCCGGAAACATACCTCACCTTAGCCAAGATTTTAAAATATTACTATGCAACTGAAAAAGGTAAAAGAAATACTGGCAGCATCTAAAAAATACGAAGGAGAAGATAAACAGGCCCTGGAGCATATCGCCTACCTGGTAAGAATGAACAGAATTATAACTGCAGAGATTCAGGCAAACCAGCTCGACACACTTTTGCGTGAAGAATGCTTCGAACCAAATATTGATGACGAGCTAAATCCAAACTATCTTTTCTCACTTACAGCAACTGATCTACTTTGCAAAATCGTATCTGGAGAGATAGATCCTAAAGCATTCGCCTGGTCCGAACTAAGGAAAAGAGGACTGGATTCTAATGCTAAGTGGGTGGGTTTCGGCGTTGAAAAATGTATAAATCCTATATTGAGCTAATGTTAAGCTAACGAACTCATACAGCGATTGAACATCCAAATTATAAGCTCACTTTAGCCTTGAAATAAAAAACAAGGTTATAATGACACAGGAACAAATCTTACAAAGCAGCTTTACAAAAACAAAGAAAGCTTATCTTCTATTTGACTTAGGTTATACCAGATCACAAGTAGCAGAGCTTATCACTAATGGAAATTATGGTTTCGCTCACAATATCTGGAAAAAGTGGAATGATCAAAGAACAGAGCAAACAGTAAATATCACTGCTTTACCTTTTGAGTTTTCCTTCAACAGATCATTTGGTATTGAATTGGAAATTTACGGAGCTTCCAGAGATAGATTGATTCAGGAATTCAGGACCGCAGGTTTAACACTGGTATCTGAATCTTACAATCACAATACCAGAAACCATTGGAAAGTAGTTAGCGATGCTTCTATCACTGGTGGAGAAGGAAACGAAATAGTAAGTCCGGTACTTTATGGTATCGATGGAATCGAACAAATAAAAAAAGCCTGCATAGCTTTAAACAGAGCCGGAGCGAAAATAAACAACAGTTGTGGTTTTCATGTTCACTTTGGAATTACAGACCTAACAATAGATAATATCAAGAATCTTGCAAAAACGCATATTGAAATGGAAAACTCATTTGATAGCATCGTTCCTGCCAGCAGAAGACTAAACAATAATACTTATTGCAAAAGTCTTACTTCTATAGCTTCAAGTAAAACTTTAGCCATCAACAAAATAGAAGCAGCTACTTCCATCAGAGAGTTTGTTTCCATCTTTACTACACGATATGTGAAAATGAACTTTCAATCTTACACCAGACAAGGTACAGTTGAATTCAGACAGCATAGTGGTACAACTACCTTTTCAAAAATTAAAAACTGGGTTCTGATTTGTGCAAGATTGATTGAATACACAAAGCAAAACGGATTTACAAACAACATAAATTACATTTTAAATGAAAGTTTACAAGATTATTTCAATGATAGAACGGTGGATTTGGCAGCTTAATAAGCTGTCTTATCTTCGCCAGATGAAAATAAAGTTTAATGATGATGGTTCGATGGTGACAGCTGATTCAAATATTCAGCTTGTTACCATCATGCGTGAAAACTCTTGTACAAGGGAAAAAACGAATCATGAGTATATGATTAACTATTCCCGCCGGGCAGTAGTTAACAATAATGAAGATATCCGTGCTATAAATGAGGATGATTTCGTTGCTGATCTTATAAAGTTGAAACATATAGAAAAAATATAATATGTTATTTGTTTTTTATTTCAATTAACCCTCTGTAGTCTTACAGGGGGTTTTTAGTTCAATCGGGTTCAGTATTTATTATGCGTATAATATTTAGACTAAATGTATATTTGCTCCATGAGTAATAAATCTATTGGAGTAAGAATAGTAAAAACTGAACTAATTAATTGGCGTGAATTGCAATTTATCCAGCAGGATGATTTCAAGGAAATACCTGAGGAGGCACGTCATAAACTTAAAGCTTCACTGGTTGGAAACAACTTCATACAGCCATTTTACGTGTGGCAATCAGATGAAGGCATTCTTTATTGTCTGGATGGAAAACATCGCACCATGTTTCTGGAAGAGCTTATTTCTGAGGGTTATGAAGTTCCTTATGAATTACCAGCAACATTTGTCAGCTGTACTGATAAAAAGGAGGCAGCTCGTTTAGTTCTTGTTTTTTCTTCTGCTTATGCTAAAATCACACAGACAGGACTTAACTCGTTTATTGAATTAAATGATCTGGATTGGTCTGAAATAAAGGGTGAAATTGATTTACCAGAGTTTAGTGTTGAAAGGTTCGAACAGAAATTTGACTATTTTGGAGTACAGGATTCAGCTAATGATGAGGATTCAGAATTTGGAAAGGATGAACTGGAAATTGTCGTTAAGCCTGGTGATCTGTTCCAGTTGGGTAACCATCGATTATTCTGTGGTAGCTTTAAGGATGATGTAGGAGTTAGAGAGCTGATGGATAACCAGCAAGCAAGAATTGTATTTTGTGACCCACCATACAACCTGCCTGCTAATTTTTTTACGAATAAGGATGAGCAAAAGCATAAAGACTTTGCTGAAGGTGCTGGAGAAATGACTGATCAGGAGTTCTCAGATTTCCTTGCACTGATAATGACTAAATCAAAAGAGAACACAGTACCTGGAGCAATCCATTATATCTGTATGGATTTTCGCCACTGTTGGCATATGACAGATGCTGCAAAGGTTGTTTATGGAAATCCAGAACCAAAGCAAGTATGTGTTTGGAATAAGGACATGATGGCGAATGGTAGCTTTTACCGGGCCAAGCAGGAGCTTGTATTTGTTTTCCAAAATAACAATGCAATGCATTTGTGGAATAAGGATTTGCTTGATGAAGGTGGATTCTATAAGAATGAGAATGAATTGGTATTCATCTTTAAGAATGGAGATGCAGCAAAACATCTTTCACACTTAGAACTTAAAAACAGAATCCGTTCTAATGTATGGAACTATCCTTCAGCAATATCAACGGCTAATCCTGACCGTTACGAACTTAAAAACCACCCAACACCAAAACCAGTTATCATGGTTGCAGATGCCATCCTGGATACAACGAATGAAGGTGATATTGTTATAGATTGGTTTTTGGGTTCTGGTACCACACTTATTGCTGCCGAGAAAACAGACCGTATTTGTCATGCGACGGAGATTGACCCGGGTTATGTGCAGCACATTATTTGCCGTTACTATCGCTATTGTGAGAAGACAGGCAGATCATTTACTTTCAAACATATTAACGGTTCATTGACTATAAATCAAGTTTTACAAACAGAAGCTGTACACTAATTTCGCTAAAAATATTAGCAGAATGAGTACGGAAGAAAAATTAAAGATTATGGCAGAGATTAAACAAAACATTATTGATTACTTACAGGAGGAGGTTAGCATTAATTCTAATGCGCTAAAATCTTATGAGGAAAAAGATAATCCTATTCAAAATAGCGATACTGAAATAAAACGTATTCGTGAGATTGAAGCTGTAAAACTTAGAGATAGGATTCATGAGTTAGCCAGACATATTGCAGTAATAAAACGCATGTAATGCGAGATAAAAGAGATAGAGCCGATAAACTTACTAAAGACACAAGAGTAAGATCTGTCATGGAATGGTTTCTCCAAGGTTACATGACTAAGGATATTATTGCTCAGTGTTTTTCGAAATGGCAGATTGATGAAAGGATGGCTTACAAATACATCAAAGAATGTAAGTCGATACTTGCTGCCGCTAGAAAAGGTGAGTTATCAGAACGCGTTGATTTCTATCTGGCTGCTAAAATGAAGCTGTATAATGAAATGAAAGATAAGGTTACTCCAAAAGGTGCAGCTGTTGCAAATGATATTCTTGACAGTATGGCAACACTGGAGGGAATCGTTACAAATAAGATTGATATTACCAGCAAAGGAGATAAGTTGAATAATGAAGTTGATCTGTCAAAAGTTCCTACTGATGTTTTAAAAGTATTATTAACTACAATAAATAAAATAGATGATTCAGAATCTAACTAAAGAACAGGAAGCAGTATTACAAAAGTATATTGATAATTATCAAAAAAAGTATCCTAAAGCTAGTAAGAGAGAAATTAAACGAGCTATGATGCGCACTTTCAAAATCAAAAAAGTAACTAATGAAAGTATTAATAAACGATAAGATTTACGATAGTGACAAACAGCCTATTACTGTCTACTTTGAAGATGATAACCAGCGTGAAGTTAAAATAACTCAGGTAAGTAATGGAGTTAGAATGTTCACTGCATTTCCAGAAGATATGAATGGAGATGCAGTATTAGCGAAAGCGATAAAGAAGATCATATGATAATGTGTACATGAAAAAACTACCTAAAATAACGGCAATAGATATAGAACGAGAACTTTGTAAAAGGTCGTTCTATTTTTTTGCTCAATATTTTTGGGATACTATAATTGCTGAAAAACCTGTATGGAATTGGCATATAAAATACTTATGTGATGAGCTTCAGGTTATCGGTAAAAGAGTAGCTGAAAGACTTCCAAAAGAGTTTGATTATTTAATCATTAATATCCCTCCAGGTTCTTCAAAGTCAACTGTAGTGAGTGAGATGTATCCAATTTGGTGCTGGATTATTGACCCATCTCAACGTTTTATTTGTGCGAGTTATTCATCTACAATGGCTGATGAAATTGCAGAAAAGAGTTACAACATTTATACTTCAGAAAAATTTAAAAGGTTATTTCCAAAACTAGTAGAAAAGAAAAGTGGAGGAAAGACTAATTTCAAAAACGGTTTAAGAGGTGAACGTATTCCAACTTCTACTGGTTCATCTATTACGGGTCAGCACGCACATCAAATTATTATTGATGATCCTATTACTCCAACACTTGCAAGTTCAGAAACTGAAAGGAAAACAGCTAATACATGGATCAGTGAAACTATAGCGAGTAGAAAAGTATCTTTAACAGTAACAGTAACAATATTAGTAATGCAGAGGTTGCATGAACAGGATTGTACCGGATTTCTACTTTCAAAGAAGAATCTTAATATAAAACATATCTGTATTCCTGCTGAGTTGACTGAAAACGTAAAACCAAAGGAACTATCTAAATATTATACTGATGGACTATTCGATATTGTCAGGAAGACAAGACAAAACTTATCGCAGGCAAAAATTGAATTAGGTAGTTACGGTTATGCTGGCCAGATGCTTCAGGAGCCATCCCCAAAGGATGGAGGCGTTTTAAAGAAAAATTGGTTTCCTATTATCAAAGCTGCTGCAGCTCCACAGGGTTGTATTGTAAATTTTCAACTAGATACTGCTTATACTGATAAGGAAAAGAACGATCCGTCAGCCATGGTTTCCTACTTTAAACATGAAAATACAGTTTATATAACCAACTCAATTAGTGTTTATAAAGAGTTCCCAGAATTGTGTCGATGGATACCTACACACGTAAGAGAACATGAATACTCTGATTTTTCTACATTAAGAGTAGAGCCAAAAGCAACTGGTAAGACTACCGTTCAACAATTAAGATTAGAAACAAATTTGAACATTATTGAGGACAAAGCACCTACAGTTGACAAGGTTACCAGAGCCAGGGCTTGCTCTCCAAAAGTAGAGTCGGGTAGAGTCATTTTATTGGAAGGTCATTGGAATGAATCATTTTTGAATCAGGTTGCAGCTTTTCCTAATGCTGCTCATGATGATGAGCTGGATTGTTTAACTGCAATTATAGAACGAGAATTAATTAACAATTCAAATATTGGAGAATATGTTTTCGGATAATAGCATTCAATGGTTAAAGAGTAACCAAAACATTTGGGATCGTCAGAAAATTGGCAATCATAAGTATTTAAATGATAGAGAGAAGAAGCAGCTTCAGTCCATCGCTAAGGAGATTGATCCTGTAAGATACTTTACTATCTATGGCTGTGATAAATGTATTCAGGATTTGATTCGATTTGTATTTTGTGAGTTTGAAAAAGAACAATCAAAACTAGAACATGACAGTAGCACAATACAGGGAACTGTACCGGCTGAGTAAATTAAAAACTGATGATGTAGTTAAAACTGCTTTATCTGTTTGTTTCTATTATGGGTTAACTCATGATACAGTAAATGCTATGCATCCAAAGGTTTTTATTAAACTTTCAGATCGTATGGTCAAAAAGCTTAATATTAATAAACCATTCATTCCATCATTCAAATTTAAAAGGGATGCTAAGTCTATAACATTCGGACAATTCGTAGAGATACAGCAATGGTTGCGGTTAAAGAAGAATGATGATTTTGAAGCTATATTAATAAGGGAAATTCACATGGTTGCTGCCAGTATTCTTAGAAGAAGAAAAAACCATCGTAAGCAATCAATTGAAATTTTAAATCAAGATATAAATGGAGTATATTATTATGTAATAGAGTTCCTAAAGAGTTACGATCAGTTAATTAATGAATTTCCTTTTCTATTTAAATCAAAGGAAGAAGATACCATTTCACCTAAGAATGATCATTATTTTCAGAAGTCTTTTGGATGGATTTATGCTGCTACTACCATTGCTAATCATAATGGTATAAAGCTAGAAGAAGCGTATAAACTACCAGTAGTAAGAGCTTTAAATGATCTGGTATATCTAAAGGCTAAAAGTGATTTTGATAATTTTATATTGAAACAATAATGAGAGGTAAAATTACAAACTCGAACCAAAGTGTTACACTAGATTTCTTAAATGATATCGGGGATAGTAGTGATACGTTTGAAGCGCCATCATTCGATGCATTAACAATGAAACTTATTCAAGTTGGTCAAATGTATGCTGATTTGATTAAAGATAAGTTTAATAAAGCTGATTCCGTTAGTGGTGGCCAGGGAATAGATTCAATCAAACCATTAGATGTTCAAATAATGGGTAATGTATATTCTATTGATATACAGGCAGCTGATTATTTGGCTTTTGTAGATGCAGGTGTTAATGGGTGGGCTTCTTCAAGGAATGCTCCATTTTCATTTAAAACACATGGAGTTGATCCTGAAAGTGAAATGGTTGAAAGCATAAAAGCGTATCTTATACGAGAAGGTAAGATGGGAATGGATATCACAAAAAAGCCAATGTCAACTAAAGAAGCGAAAAGGCAAAGCATAACAGACGAAACAACTAGAAAAGCTGTAACAGCTGCATTTATGGTTAAACGCATGGGGATAAAACCACGACATGCAATTCAGCAGGCAGAAATTGAAATGACAAAAGTTATTTCTGAAAATTTCGCAGCTGCTTTAAGAGTAGATATAATTAATAATTTGATACCATGATATTTAATACAACACCTCCGGCATACAGTAGCGCAAATGATAGTATTGTATATACTGTTTATGATGCTCATAGCACTGATCCTACACATTATCCAGATTATAAGTATGTTGCTGAACTTTGGATTTCTGGAGTTCTAGCTTTGACTTGTAGGAGATATCAACAACCAAATACCAATATGGGTGTATTTGATTTTGGACCTGAAATAAGAGAGTATATTAATTCAGCTATTGCACCTTTGTCGTCTGGTGTACATGCAAAAGAAATGGGCTCTGGTGTATTCAGTGTTGATGTAGTTGTAAAGATTCGTGAGGAGTACAATGGAACTATTGGAGCAGTAGTCCTCACTGATAGTTCAAGAATTTATTTTAATCATTATAATGGCAGGATAAGTGGATTTACTATTCTTGGTAACTATCTTTCAAAACCATTGTCTGACAGGCCTTTGACTATTGATATTGGAAGAAATAACACATATCACTTTATTCCATATTTTTCAAATGTTACAACACCTTTTAATGTTGTAATTGTTTGTGGAAGTACATCAAGGACCAAAACAATTATACCATCAGCAATTAATACGGCTCAGTTATTAAATATCTGTCCAGCTGCTATTAATGCAGAGTGGGCCGGTACGATACCAACAACGGCTACTTATTTTACAGTTACATTTGGAGGAGTTACATATACGTGCAATATCATAGCAGATCCACTCAATAAAAACTATCCAGTTCATTTCCTTAATAAGTATGGTAGTTTTGAGACACACAATTTCTCTAAGGTTTCGCAGACTCAGTTAAATATAAACCGTAAATCATGGCAACAGTTGGCATATACAGTTGATGGCAGTGGCATAGTGGCTATTAAATCTGGAAATGTTATGAATATACAAGCCGGTAATTATGCTGTCACATTTGAGGAACAGATAAAGTTGAATACCGATATGTTGACTGATCAGGATTTCGAATGGCTATACCAGTTAATTGTCTCTCCTTTAATTTATATAGAAGATTCAGGCATCCTTTATCCAGTTACAATAGATGAACAGAATTATAACTTTAAGAACCACGATATAGATGGTTTATCCAATTTAACTGTGAGTTTCAAATTTGGACTGTCATATAAAACACAATTCAACTAATTGTTATGTACGAAGTATTTGTAGAAGGTAATAAGGTAGATGTCAATCAGGAGTTTTCTGTAATGCTAAACTATGCCATTGATGATATAACAGACTTTGGAGCCAAGAATACTACTGTTTCAAAAACAATTGTATTCCCTGGAACAAAGAATAATAACAAGTTGTTTGGTAATATTTTTGAAGTATCTGGTTCGAATAATTATGATCCTGCTTTACCTAATGCATTTACTAACTTCAATGCTTCAGTATCTGCAAGGTTTGTAATTTTTAATGGTAATATTCAGTGCATGAAGGGAATCATGCAAATGTTACAGATTGTGATTGATGGAGATGATATTGAGTATGAGATAGGATTCTTTGGTGAGCTATCTGGGTTTATAGTACAGATGGCAAATTACAAGCTAACTGGTAATTTGAATATTGATGGAACACCTAACACAGCAAAAAATTTAGATTTTTCAGTATATAATCAAGTATACAATATCTCCAATATCGTTTCTAGTTGGGCTAATGCTAATAATGGAAGTGGTTTATATTATCCTTTGATTGACTATGGGAACTATTCAAAAGACAAGCATGATTGGAAATATGGAACATTTAGACCTGCATTATTTGTAAAAGAGTATATAGATAAAATATTTGCTAATGCTGGTTATAAATATGTGTGTGATCTATTCAATACTACTAGATTCAAGAGTATTATTAATCCACATAATACAAAAACGCTAACTAATAGTCAACCTTATACACTTGATATTGCAGCTGTTGGAGCTACTTACACACAAGCTGGTGGAGCTACTCAAGAATTAGCAATGCCTATTCATAATATTGTAGGAGGATTTACTTATAACTCTGGTTCAACAGAATATACTGCTACTGCTGCTTTTACTGGAACTGCAACATTTAGACTATATGCTTACTGGATGAAAAACAATTCAAATCCTTTTATAGTTGAATGGAGATTAAATGGCGTTTTAATTCCATCTTCAGCAATAACATGGGAGAGTTATTCTCCTTCAACTCCAGTAACCGTAGATGTCACATATACATTTCCAGTAAGTATTAATATTGGAGATGTTTTATCTGTTGTAGTTTATCAACCTATTGCTACTGTATGGTCGTTAGAACTCGATACTGGTAGATGCAGACTACAACTAGGAGACAATAATCCTGTATTTGTTCCAATCAATTTAGGAGATACATTACAGGTTAACGATTCCATACCAAAAAATATAAAGCAGGTTGATTATATTTCTTCAATAGTAAAATTATTTAATCTATACATTTTTGAAGATCCTAAACAAGATAAGGTTTTATTAATTGCTCCATTTATTGATTTTTATAAGTTAGCTACTTCTGTTGATTGGAGTTATAAAATGGATCGTAGCCAACCTAGGACTTTGAAACCAATGAGCGAATTAAATGCAAGGTATTATTTATTCAATTTTAAAGATGACTCAGATTTCTATAATGATTTATACAAGAAAAGATATAACCAAACTTATGGCAGCTATTTGTTTGATAGCTCTTATCAATTTTCAATAGAGTCACAAACTATTGATCTGATTTTCACCAGTACACCTATTGTAGGCTATACTGGAGAAGATAAAGTATATAGTACAATTTTAAAAAGAACTGGAACTTCTACAATTGTAGAAGAGAATACTGATAGTAATATAAGGATCATGCAATCTAAGAAGATTACAGGTGTTACTTCTTGGAGTATTATTGGAGATGATATTAACGGAACTGGCACCATATCTGGCAATACTAGTTCAACTACTATTACTGGTATTGGTACTAATTTTACCCTTCAATTAACAATTGGATGCAGAATTTATATTAATGAACTTTTAATAGGTACAGTTAGCTTTATAACAAATTATAATACTGCTATACTTACATCTGCACCATTATACAATTTTGCAGGACAGGCATTTACTATTAATACTGTTTTACATACTGATACTGTATATCCCTATGCGGGACACTTTGATGATCCAGATGCACCCACTAATGATCTAAATTTCGGTATTCCATATGAGTTGTTTTTCACATTGCTATCTGGAGCATTGAATGTTAACCAATTTAATGTTTACTGGAGTTCTTATATGGCAGAGATTACAGATAAAGATAGTAAAATGTTAACTGCTAAATTCAAATTGAGTCTTAAAGATATTGCCAACCTAGATTTTTCAAAGTATATCTATGTTGATGGTTCTTTATTTAGGATAAACAAGATAGTTGATTTCAATGCTTCCAAAGAAGATGTATGTGAAGTGCAGCTTATTAAGGTTATAAATACTATCTATTAATTTATAAAACTATAGTCATGAGTGACGTTACAATATTAGGTAAGGTACAGATTGATACTACTGACAGTGCAAAAAGTATCAATGAATTAAAATTGGAAATTAAGCAGGCTTCTCAATCTATGAAAGATGCTAAGATTGGAAGTGATGAATATAAACAAGCTCAATTACAGCTTAAACATGCTGAGGATGAACTTGCTCAATCTATGTCTGCAGCAAACAGCGAAAAAGATAAAAGTAGTGAATCTTTTGGAGTATTAAAAGAGAAGCTTCAGGGATTGGTGCCTGGTTTAAAAGGTGCAGAAGGTGGTGTGACGTCTTTTAGTTCTCAATTAAAATTACTTGCACTAAATCCAGTTGTATTGATGCTTACTGCTGTAGTTGCTGCGCTTGCATTTATGTATGAATCATTTACATATACTGCTTCGGGTGCTAAACAAATGCAAGTAGTATTTTCTGGAATGAATGCCGTAGTTGATGTCTTAAAAGAACGAATATTCCAATTCGGGAGAGGGTTATTAGATATTGTTACAGGTAATTACAAAGAGGGCATTAAAGAGATTGGAGATTCCTTTGCTGGAGTTGGAGCGCAAGCTCAGGCAGCTGCTGAAAATGCCATGCATTTTACTGCTGAATTACAAAAGCTAAATAAAGCCAATAAATTATTACAAATACAACAGGCTGATAGAAAGGTTCAGATTGCAGAATTAAGAGAGTCAATGAATGATGAGAATATTGCTACTCAAACTAAAATTGAGAATGCTACTAAACTCAGAGAGATGGAAACTGAAGAGGGTAAGAAGGAATATGATAATATGAAAGCGCGTTTCCAAGCTCAAGCAGCGATATGGAGATCTACTAAAAAGGGAGCAGAAGAACATAAAGATGATATTCTACAAATGCAACTTGATCTAAAAAATAAACAGGCTGAAATTGCTATGGAAGAAGCTAATACTAACCGGGCAATTAAGAGACTAAAGAAACAAGAAGATGCAGCTGACAAACAAGCAGAAAAAGAGGAAGCAGAAAAAGATAAAGCTGCAAGGGAAAATAAAATAGCGTTTGATGAAAAGATGCTGAAGTATTCTCAGGAAGAACAATTAGCTTCTATTAAAGATGCTCATGAAAAAGAGTTGAAGCAGTTAGAATTCAAAACTGCTGCAGAGCTTGAAATTAATAAGAAAGCATTAACTGAAGGTAAAATTACTACAGCACAATATCATCAATTAAGTTTAGCTGAACAGCAGGCGTTCTTAACTCAAAGAGAAGCTCTGATCAGAAAGCATGAAGATGATATAAGAAAAACTGAAATTGAATTTAGGAAGCAACTTGCTGATATAAAAAAACAAACTGATTCTTCAGAGGAAACAAATCTTAGAAAAAAGGAACTTGCAAATTTGAAAGCTGACTTGGAAGCTAAAACAAAAGTCATCCTGGAAAATGATAAGTATACTGCTGATCAGAAGACTATTTTATTTCAAGCTCTAAATATTGAACAGAAAACTAAGGAAGCTGCTATTAATAAAAAATTTGATGAGGAAGAGACTAAAGCTGCTGATGCAAGAGCCTTAAAGGATATAACATTCGAAATGGCTCATAATAAGCACAAATTTTCCGAGCTTCAAAAAATGCTTACTCAAAAACAAGCCATTATTGATAAGCAATATCAGGATGAGCTTAAAGCGGCTAATGGCAATGCAGAAAAGATAAAGGATATCGAACAAAAGCATACTGAAGATACTGAGGCAAATGTTGAAGCCAGAAAAGCATTGATAAAAGCCGAAACAGATGCCAGATTGGCTGCAATGGATTCTTTTGCTTCTACATTAGAGAATGGAGCAAAACTATTAGGTGAGCAAACTGCAGCTGGTAAAGTAGCATCATTGGCATCAGCAACAATATCAATGTTTACATCTGCGCAGAAGGCATATGAATCTACAATTGGTATTCCATACGTAGGACCAATAATAGCACCAATTAATGCTGCAATAGCAGCAGGTGTTGGTTTAGAAAATATTCAAAAAATAGCTTCGGTTCAAGTTCCTGGAGGTGGTGGAGGATCAGTTCCAAATGTTTCAGTAAGTTCACCTGTATCTCCACAGTTTGCAAATCCGACATCTACCACATTGGATAATAAATCAATTCAGGGAATTGGTAATGCTGCTAGTAATGCTGGTAGAGCATTTGTATTAGATAGAGATATTAAGGACAATGCAGAAAGGGATGCAATATTAACCAGAAGGGCTAGATTAGGTTAATTAAATCACGTCTGTTTTCAGATAATATTCCTATAGGTATTTCGTAATGTAAAAGTTGTTGGTAATCTGTAAATAGTTTACTCCATGAACTTCCTTTACCATATACTTTTAAACGCCATTCATTGGTAAATCTATCTACTTTGCAAATACTAAAATGGATTCCTTTATGCTTATAATGTAAATCCATAGACTGTGAATGACTTTCACTAATACATAAACCAATTAAGTTATGGAGACTTATTGTATTTGCCATTTTATATAAATACTAATACAAAATTAGTCAATTATCTTTAAGTACTTTGGAAGTGCTTTTTGATATTCCTCTAATTGCTTTGATCCATAGCAATTAGAGGATGGATATTCTTTATAATACCATTTAAACTCAACACTATTTTGAATATTTCCTTTTATAAAGTATGGTCTATTATTGAATATAGGTGGCAAATATTCTTTTAAAGGTACACGTTCAGGTATTTGTTCATTATGAGTAACTATAATTGTATAATTGTCAACTAGTATTTTATCACCAGCAATTAATTTAGAAATATGAGTTAATTCTGTTTTCATTAATTATTTATAATAGTTCTGGGTGTAAATTTCATTACCCATTTTATTGCTATTTCGATTTACTATAAATCTGTTTATTAGATAGATAGTCTTTTACTATTTTGCAGACCAGCCAATTTAAACTTCTATCCTGTTCCATGGCTTCCCTTTGTAGCAAGGGTTTCAGCTCATTGAGCCTTATTGGTGTCGGTGTAAATTTCTGTTTGCCTTTTTGCATGCAACAAAAATAGTAAAAAATACATTGTAGTCATATAAATTACATTGTAGTTAATATTTTAATTGCTCGAAATACCTGCTCAAATTTACATCATGGCAGTTAAAAATTTACCTACTTTCGAACTCGTAATTGATGATAATCCATCAAGTGAGTTTTCTGTAAGTGCCATAGCTTTAGTAGATAAACCAGCAATGAAAAAAAGCTTTCTTGCTTTTGATGATTCAGGTTCAACACAAAAAATATCTTTCGAATATAATAATGTTCTTAATGGTGATAAAGCCGAGGATAATAAAGCTCTTATTGCTGAAGCTTTAGAAAAAGGACATGAAGTTCACCTTATTTCAGATACTGACAATCAACCAGGGTTGGAGTATGAAGGAAAGAAACTTGGTATTCCTCCGGAGAATGTACATGCTACTGGATCGAAGGAAGAGAAGATTAAAAAGGTTAAAGAACTTGGTATTAATAATCATGTTGATTCCGATAAGGATGTTATTGATGCTTTAGGTGTAGGCAAAACACCAGCTAACTATAAAAAAGTTGCAGCCAAGTTTACAGTTGTAGATATGGAGAGAGGTATTATTAGCGGCGTTGCAATGCTGGCTAATACTCCTATATATCGCAATGATAAGGTACTTGGTGAGTGCATGGTAACTATGTCACCAGAGACAATAGAAAAAGCTGCTATTAAATTCTTTGAGAATGGATATGCTAATAATTTCAACATCATGCATAATGGTGAAAAGAAATTAGATGGAATAACTGTTTTTGAAAGCTTTATTTCTGATACTGCCAGAGGCATTATGCCAATGAAAGGATTTGAAGATGCTCCAGATGGAACATGGTTCATTTCTGCTAAGGTAAATAATCCAGAAGTAAAACAAAATATCATTGATGGTGTATTTACAGGCTTTTCAGTTGAAGGAATCTTTGGCGCTATTAATACAACTACCGGAGATGAGAAAGATATTGATGAGGCTTTCATCAATGAAGTAGATGAAATTGTTCAAATTTTAAATAAATAAATTTATGTCAGTTGTTAAGACTCCAAAACAAATAGCTTTAGAAAAATTGAAGGTAATTAAAGAAGGTTTTAAAATGCTTTTTACCGATGAACCTACTCCTTCACCAGCTCCAGATCCAGTAGTTACTACTACAGATTATACTTGTCAGGATGGAACTGTACTTACCGTTGATAATCTAGCAGTTGGTGGAAGTGTAACAATCAGTGGACTTCCTGCACCTGATGCTCAATATACCTTACAGGATGGAACTGTAATTACTGTATTGTCTGGATTTATCACAGCACTTACAAATGCCAATGATCCTGATGATGATCAGGTTGATTTAGCTAATCTTCAAACACCAGCACAGTTTCGTAAGGCAATGCAAAAGTTTGATGATATGGCGACAGCTGGCACTGCAATAAGCACTAATGATATAGCAGCAATGCTTAAAGCTCTTATGGAGTACTGCTTTGGATATAAGTTAGAACAAGATGCTCAACAAGCTACTCAACTACAAGCATTGAATGCTTACAAAGCAAACTTCATAGAAGCAAAAAAAGCTACAATCCAAATGGCTGAAGTAATTGAATCAATTGCTCAAGAGCCAATTGATAAACCAATTGATAAATCTAATGATACTCCAATGACTGCCTGGCAATTGCGTAAAGCAGAAATGGAAGCAACTAAAAAATAATTTTTAAATATTAAAGTGTCATCATGGCAAAGTATAAATTAAAAGAAGGTATTGTTCTTGAACCGTTCGGCGATCGTAGTTCGATAACTAATGAAAATCTAACTGATGTAATTGCTGCACATTTATTATCGCATGGAAGAGCTACTATTGAAGATTTTGAAACTATTGATGAAGAAGCTTTTCCTACTGCTGCAGATGCAGGCGGTGATAGTAAAAATCCAGCCGAAGAGATCACTAAAACTGAAACTACTGTTACAGGTAGTGCTCCAGCAGTAGATGCTAAGGGTGATCAAAATAAATCTAAGCCTACTGCTGCAGATGCAGGCGGTGATAGTAAAAAGTAATTAATCTTTTTTCAAATAAATTTCTGTCTTTCTTAATTTTTTAATGTTTTAAAAACAAATTTTATGGCACTTACTTATAACAAAGTCGACATCCGGGGAGTAGCGTTTAAAGACGTCTTGGGTGAGGTTTTATTTAGCAATAATACTCTAGAGGAAGGTTTAGTAACCTTTGCCGAAGATATTAAAGCAAATACCATTTTTACTGACACAGGTCATACTGTTACTTTACAACAGTATACCTCTGGAGCTCCTACTCCAATGGGTAATATTGGTATCCAAGATACCTTGGTAACTCCTAAAAAATTCACCGCTTACGATGAATTTAATATGGAAGACTTAAGAACCGGTAGATTCTCTAGAGACATGAAGCCTGGTGCTTGGAACATGACTTCTACAGAATTTGAAGCTGCAGTTCTTAATGGTATCACTCCATACGTTTCATTGGCTGCTGAACAATTGTTCTGGAACGCTGCTACTGCTGCCACTAAGGCTGCTGTTGCTGCACTTACTGCTGATGATACCAATCCTGCTGCTATTAGTACTGCTCAACAAGCTTATGTCGCTGCAGCGCCGGTAGGATTGAGTGATGGTATTATCACAAAATTGATTTTTAATAACTGGGGAACTCCTTCAGTTGGTGCAAGAAAAAGAGTAATTGGTACAACCATTACTTCTGCAAATATCTTTGTTGAATATGGTAAAGCATATACTTCTACTCCACCGGTAGTGTTGCACAATAAAATTGATAAACCTTTTATCTATGCTCCTTATAGCCACTTGGCTATGATTAACCAGTTCAATTCTGCCAACACTTATAAAAGTGATGTATTCGTAGTTGACATGGTTAATCAGCGTTATTTCTTCCAGGGTTTAGAAATCAAGTTTGTTCCGGTACCTGAAAACTGTATCCTCATTTCTTCCAAGAAACATCTGGTATGGTGTACCGATCTTACAGACGATTTACTCTATGTGGAAATCATGAAGAAACAAAATAATGCGGACGATATGTTCTACAAATTTGTTTTTCTACAAGAGTGCCATGTAAGAAATCAGAAGTTCCAGACCTTGTACTTAGGTTAATATTCATTAAAACTAAAAAGGCTGCTACTAATAACAGCAGCCTTTTTTACAAATAGATAAATTATGGCAGATTGCGCATTAACTCAAGATTATTCCCTTGGTTGCTCTGATTTTTTCGGAGGTTTGAATGAAGTATACATTATTGAGTATTCTAATATTATTGGCTGTGCTATTACTACTGGTACAGGCATCGTTCATGATATTACTAAAGCTACTGGTACTTTCTTTAGAAAGTATGAAATAGAAGCCCATACAGGTGATGGGAAAGAAGATGTAACTGTCAATAGGGCCAATGGTACAAAATCAGTAAAACAAACTGTAATGTTTCCTATCAATGGCTTAAATGTTTCTATCAGAAATGAAATAGAAAATATTGCAGCCAACAGACTTGTTTTTGTTATCGTCGATAATAATGGCACAGGATGGATTTATGGTAAGGATTTTGGAATGAGACTTACTAAAGGTAGTGCTGCTACTGGTAAAGCTCTATCCGATAGAAATGGATATGACCTATCTTTTGAATCTGAAGAAAAATACTTAGCGTATCAGGTAGATCAAACTACACTCGGTACCCTTCAGACTCCAGGAGTATAAAATGTTTTACTATGATAAATCTGAATAAAGGCAATACAGCCGAAAAGATCATAGTTACTTTATCAGAAAACAAAACGATAGCAAATTCAGGTTATCGTTTTGTTTTTACAAATACTTCAACCAATAAACCTGTTACAGTAGATTTTTTAGTTTCAGACGATATAAGCGAATTTAAAGATAGAACGAATCAATTTATCATAGATACTAGTACTGTTTTCGCTGACTATCAGATTGGACAATATTTATATACTGTAATTGAAATAACATCTGGAGTAATTCTTGAAAAAGGTAAAATGTTATTGACAGATGTAATTGAAGAAACTAAAGGTTATTCACCAGAGACAAATTATATAGGATATGGCGGATGAAGAAGGTAAATATGAAATAGTTACGCTGAAATTTATGGATGCTGAAAAGCCTATTTTCAAAGAAGATAGGATTGGCAAGTTTATTAAATTTGGCGAGGATAATAAATATCCAGAATATCTTCAGAAACTCTATGATAAGAGCCCTACTCATGGAGCAGTGGTTAATGGTAAATCAAAATACGTTTTTGGTTTAGGTTTTAAAACTAAAAATGAAACACCACTTTCTAAATCATTTATTTCTACAGCAAATCCAACTGCTAAAAAATGTATTATAGATATTGAAACTCATGGTGGCTGTTATCTGGAAATGATACCAAATTTGAAGGGTGATAAGTGGACTTTCTATCATATTCCATTTGCCAAGATCAGAAGTGATAAGTCAAATACAATGTTTTGGTATAAAGAAGACTGGGCTGATCGGGTTGAGAAAGCTACTCCTTACAGGTCTTTTAATCCAGCAATTAAAGAGAAAACAATTTTATTCTATAAAGAATATAGACCTGGAGTAAGCACATATCCACTTCCTGAATGGTGGGCTTCATGCAATTATATTGAATCTGATATTGAACTCTCAAAAGCATTATTAACTAATGCAAAGACCGGTTTTTCTGCATCAAAGCATATTACTTTCAGGAATGGAACTCCACCAAATAAAGAAGCAAAGAGAGAGGTTACAAACCAGTTTAAGAATGAACATGGTGGATCAGCTGGAGAGAAGATAGTTATATCATTTGTAAATCAGGGGCAGGATCCTCCACTTATTCAAGACCTCGGTTCAAGTGATTTAACAAAGGAAGATTTTACAGCAGTCGTTAATTTGATTGACTCTAAGATATTCGTTGCACATTCTGTTACTCATCCATTATTATTTGGTATTCAAACTCCTGGTAAACTTGGTAGCGCTACCGAGCTGAGAACTGCATATGAGATATTCAAAAATACTTATGTTTCATCTAAGCAAAAGAACATTGAAGAAGTATTCAATTACTTAGCTTCATTAAATAATATAGGTACAGAATTTGAACTTGAATCATTACAACCAATAGGTTTAGAGTTCAGCGACCCATTATTACTTCAGGGAGTTCCTAAGTCATGGTTGATGGAGCAAATTGGAATAGATACTGAGAAGTATCCAGACGGACCGGTTCAGGTAGGAAAAGCTGTTGAAAGTCAGATGTCATCACAAGTTGAACAAAATCAACCAGCACCAGTTCCGACATCTTCTGTAAATGATGTTCTTACTAATTTAACTGGCAGACAAAGGCAGAATATCATGTCAGTGGTAGGAAGGTTTGGAAAGGGAAAACTATCGTGGAAACAGGCTGCAGTGTTGCTTAGATCAGGTTACGGTTTTACCGATGATGAGATAGAAGCATTCCTAGGAAAAGAAGAACCAGATATGGTATCTACCAAAGTTGGTTTTTCATCTGAAGAAGAGGTTGCTATGGTATTTGAAAGCTTTGGAGAACATGCTAGTAGTTTCTCTAAAATAACAAGCCATAAAGCAGAATTTAAGGATAATGAGGAATCAACATTAATAAGTGAAGCTGTTGATGTTGCTAAAACAGCAAAGAAGTTATTGCCAAAGTTTGAGGTAAGGTATTCATACGAAAAGAGACCTGAAGTTGCTGGTCCGGAATTATTACCTACTAGCCGTCCATTCTGTGTTAAGATGATTGGTTTAGATAGAATGTATACTAGAGAGGATATTCAAAAAATAAGTGCAGTAGTTGGTTATGATGTATTTAACCGCACTGGTGGATACTGGAATGATAATGGAACTGTAGAGAAACATTGCAGACATGAATTCAGGAGTAATGTAGTAGTAAGAAAAAAATAATTAAGGATGATTGTTACGATAGACATACCATATCAATACGGCGATATTCTTTATTTAAAAAGTGATCCTGAACAATATAGGAGATTACTTATTGGTGTAAGGCATTGTGCTGATAATGGCATTTTACTGGAGTTACAGTGTGGCACTCAAAATTCTTATCATTACCCAATTGAGGTTACAACAGAAAGAGACATTTTATCAAACGTAATATCATGAGTAAAAACATTTTAATAATACTGCCAAATGTCGTTAAGGAAAGAACAGAGCTTCACAGTAATGTTGATGATAAACTGATTATTCCTAAGATAAAGATTGCCCAGGATATGTATTTAATGCCACTCCTTGGAACTACTTTATTCAATAAGATTCTTTCAGATATTGAAAATAATTCGCTGTCAGGGGATTACTTAACACTGGTAGATGATTACCTGATTGACATTATGATAAACTATACAATGGCAAAGCTGGCGCCAGCATTAAATGCACAGTTCTGGAATGCAGGTGTTTCTACTAAGAGTATTAATGGCAGCACAAATGTTCAGGGTAATGATATGAAGAACGTTGTATCAGACTTTATTTCTCAAGGTGATTTTTATGCTCAAAGATGTAAACGTTTCCTTCAGCAACATGCACAATATAAGTATCCTGAATATTACAATCAGGTTGCCGGTATTGATATCATGATTCCAGAGACAAATGTTTGGGAGTGCCCGATTTCGTTAGGAGGCATTAACAACGTTAAACCACATAAATACTTCAACAATTAATGACTCTAAATAATATCATATCAATATTTAGAGGATTTGCCAAAACACATGGCCAGATCAATACTTTCTTTTATGGAGATCCATTAAAGTTTCTCAATAAAAAGGATGTTGTTTATCCAGCTATGGTTTTGTTTTTGAGTGATGGTATTAAAATAAGTAGGAGAGATAAATTAACGACTTATCCTTTTAAGATTTATATCATAGACTTATTGCATACGATTGATGAGTCAGAGGAGAATATGGCTGATCTGGATAGTGATCTGTCAAGTATCGCGCAGGATATCGCAGCGATGGCTATTGATATCAGCAGAAAGAATTTTGAGTTTAATACTTCAGGTGAGTATTCTGGAGCGTTCTTAGAGAATCAGTTTGACGACCTGACTATATCATTCTGTTTTGATATGACTATAGGAACGTTGTTTAATTCAAATAGGTGCCAGGTACCAGATAAGTCTATAATTGTATCACCTAAAAGTTTGGTTTATAATCCTAATACTACTACAATTGATAAAGGTATTATAGGATCATCAGTTTTGCCTTCTATAAATTCAGGTAGAGATACAATCATTTATTCAATTTCTAATTGTTTAGGAGTAACAATAGATAGAACTACAGGTATTATTTCTTGGGATGATACAGTAGTAGTTGGTACCCATATCTTAACTATTACAGCAACTAATAGTATTAGTAGTATTTCTACTGAATATACATTGATTGTAAATGATATTCCAGTAGTACCTACTTACGATTATACAACATATTATTATTCATCTTCCAATGATGGAATTGGTGGTAGTCACTTAGATTTTTTTGAAGTGAATGGAGACTACTTATCTATTAATGGAGAACTAATTTATATAAATTAATTTTATGGCAAACACAATATTTGATATACCAATTTCACCTTCTTGGTCGGATATTCATTACAGTAAATATGTGATGATTCATGACAAAAATCAACCTGAATCAAGTACTACAGAGTTGCTTACAGTTGAGACACTACTAGAGCAAGCTTTTACAATGCATAATACTGTTTTTGATATTGATAATAATCAGATGTTTGGTTTTAATGCAATGAGTATTGATTGGTCTAATCGAATTTTATGTGATACATATAATAATGTATCATTAACATGGAATAATAGAAGATTATTAGATTATTCCCAAGAAATCTCATTAGATTGGGGCTATAGATATTTAAGAAATAATAACGGAGCAGTATCTGTAGATTGGGGTAATATGTGGTTGATTGATTTAAGTAATAACTATTCTATAAACTGGAATACTAGATGGTTATTGGATAGTTCAGGTCTTATTTCAATTTGGTGGGATTATCATTATATGTACGACTCCTCAGCTAATAAATCAATTAATTGGAGCGATAGAGTCCTTTATGACGAAAATGGTAGCGGTTCAATTGATTGGAAGAATAGGCAGCTTATTAAAGCAGACGGTTCAGTAGCATTTGATTGGCAAAATACACCGTTAAGAGCTTATAAAACTACAACCTTATCTATCTTTCAGACAGGAACAAATAATCCTACTTTAATAGCTACTTTAATAGATGAAATACTAGTAGGTGCGATAAGTATTTCGAGAGAAGGTACTGGGATTTATAGAATATCATTCCCTAATACTATTGACAGTACTAAAGCTATCACATTTGGTACTGTAACTACTGGGAGAATAACTTGTAGTACAGGTAGTGATAATATACTAATACGTACATATGACAATTCGGGAAATCCTTCAGATGGAATACTATATCCAGGTTCAATTAAAATTGAGTATTACGCATAATTTTTTTCATCAATAAAACTAAGACACTATGTCACAAGTAAAATTTCAAAACAAAGTAGTAGTTGCTAAAGCTGATTCACCAATTCAACCAACAACAGTAACATCTGAGACTAAAAATGTTATTCTAGTAGCAGAAGATGGTCAACAAATGGCTATCACTGGAGGTCAAACTACAGTTAGTAACTTGTTAGCCGGAGCTCAACAAAGAGCAGCACAAGCAGCTCAAGAAGTTGCAGATCTACAAGGGTTATTAACTTTCCTGCAATCGTAGTATGAAGGCTATTTATTCTTTAAGTATTGGTAAAAACGGTATTCGCAATAATGAATTTTGTGGATACCTTTGTAAGGAAGAGCTACTGGATGCATTATTGTTATCCAGTAGCATCTCTGCAAAGCATTTTGATAAGGTAGAGCTTTATTGCGATACTGAAGCTGCCAAGCTTATAAAAGAAGACGGTAGAATATTTCCGTTTGATATCATTATCTGTTTGGATGAATTACAGTGGATTAATGGATTGTTGTGGGCTTACTCCAAGGTTTATGTTTACTCTCTTCAGAAAGAACCATTCTTACATATAGATATCGATGCAATTCTTTGGGATGGATTACCACCTAAACTAAGTACTCAAAAATTCATTTTTCAGCAAAAAGAACCTTTGGCAGGATATGTATATTATAATGAAATCTATGGTGAGGCAAAAGCATTAGGATTGCTACCTACAGATATAACTTATAAACCAGAATATGCTTTAAACACTGCTGTATTTGCTTGCACTGATATTAACTATTTATACTTAATCAAGGAGTATTTTAATATTGTGAATAGCTATGTATATGGTGTAAATGATAGGGTTTATGAGTTTAAAACTAATCATGCTCAGTGTATCCTTTTTGAACAACTTTTTATTGTTAATATATTAGAAAGTTCTGGATTAAAGTTCGAAGTTGATTATAATACTATTCTGAATGATGATTACTCAGAAAAATGGAATAATTGCAGATTTACTCATTTTATAGTAAATACTAAAAGGAGAGATAAAAATGTAAACAGAATCAAAAAGGCATTATTAAACCTTGATAAAATTATCTTATAAAAATGGACCATTTGCAACAACTATCAGACAAAATAGATGCTACTCAAAGAGATGTAGCAGAAATGAAAGATTTTCTATTAGGAAGTCAATTCAATGAAAAAAAAGGTATCGCTTCTATTATTGAAGATCACGATAAAAGAATAACATTATTAGAAGAGCATAGAGCCCTAACTAAGGTTTATAGTGATTTAGTTAAATGGTTCTTCACTTTTATGATGACAGGTATCGTAGGACTATTAGTTTATTTAATTCAACAACATCATAAGTAAATGAAAACGACAACGCAAATTTTCGCACTTATATTATTATTCATTGCAGCAGTAGTAATGTTCTGTTCTGGATGCAATGTTATCAAGAGTAAAACTTCTTTTAAAAACAATATTGATTCTGGTAGCATTAAGCGTAGCGATAGCAGTAATTTAACTAAGAAGGATAGCATTCATGCAGAGCATAAAGAGGAGCAAACAATTAAACAGACTTCTAATGGTCTAGTAATTGAATTCGTTCCGGATTCATCCAACCAGAAAAATAATAAACCTATTCAGATTATTACTTCGGATGATGGAGATACTACAGAAATAATTCCTGGAGATCGTCAGATTAAATCTATAACGCATAAGAAGAGCCAGACAACTTCTACTAAGAATACTTCAGGTACTTTTTTAGGTATCAATACTTCTACTAAGTCAGATCGAACTACTTATGACAGCAGCTATAAGCGACAGAAGATTCTCGAGATAACAAAGAATAAAAAAACTAGCAGTGCTGGATTTTGGTTAGTGTTTTCCATAATCCTGATTATAGTTATACTGATCATTTACTGTTACTGCCAATACAAGAAAATCACAATTTCATCACTTATAAAATATGTCAGCAATGGACTTCAAAAAAATCAGGTATAACCTACACAAGTTTGATGGCTTATGGTCTGTACCATTAGCATTCTTTGCCTTTTGGATTATTGGATTAATCCTTACTGAAGTATTTGGATTTGCAGCAGGCACCTATGATCCCGGATTCGTACAGCCATTATTTCTTGCTACCATCATTGTTATTGGTGCAACCAATTTTGGAGTGTTGGGTGTTTATTTCACACTTAGGGGTTTTCACAGATTCCTTTATGGCCAGCGTGATCCTAATGGTGGAATTATTAATTATGGTAAATTAAAGTGGAAGGCACTACAGCCATGGCAGATGTTTGTTTTTTCACTTGGAAGCCTATTTTATTTTATCACTGCCATTCTTATAGTTTATCTACATCTAATTTAATAACGCCTTGGTCGGCTTTGTAACAACCATTATAAATTATGTCAGTAAAAGCAAAATTTAAAGTAAACTCCATAGAAGAGTTTGAAAATCAGAAAAGAGTTAAGATGTCAGCTGTTTATGGTACCGGTGGTGAGAATGCAGATTTCTGTAAGTATACTCCTTCAGGTGATTTCAACATGAGTATTGATAAAGATGCTCCTGCAGCTTCTCAGTTTGAGGTTGGTAAAAGTTACTACTTAACATTTAAAGAAGCTCCAACAGCTTAATTTTTTGTTGCTCGTATTTATATATTGTCTCAGACCGGACTTTTCTAAGTCTGGTATTTATTAAACAAATTTTTTATTAAAATAGCTATGCGAATATTAAATCTACTTATGGTGTTAGCGATTACGCTATCTGCCATCAGCGTAACCTCCGCACAGGTTTCGACAATCAAAAACGAAGGCTACTCGCTTTCGCAGAAAGTGCAACAAGTATATACCTCACAGATTGGGGTTCGTGAATTAACAGGTCACAATGATGGCATTATGGTTGAAAAGTATCTTAGTTCTGTTGGACTGGATAAAGGATACCCTTGGTGTGCAGCATTCGTGAAATGGTGCTTTGTACAAGCTGGAGTAAAAACCGAAATTAATGGAATGGCTTCATCGGTCAACAATCCTGATAGGTGGGTTTATCACAAAGGAAAGTTTATATCTGAACCAAGGCCAGGAGATGCATTTACACTGTATTTTAATTCGTTAGGTAGAATCGGACACACCGGGTTTTATGATGGGCGACAGAATGCCAGCATATATAAAACAGTAGAAGGCAATACCAATAATGCGGGAAGTAGGGAAGGAGATGGAGTATATCGAAAGTACCGAAGCTTTAAGGCTACGTATAGTATTAATAGATGGATTTTATACACTTCAATAAATAGAAAAATTTCACTATACAATCTTAGCCATGATTATGGTTTAAGTTGTTAGTCAAAAGAAATACCGATTATATAGAATAGGCTACCGTAATTGGTAGCCTATTTTGTTTTATATTTGTAATCCATTTATAAAATGTTCTTTATTAGAATGAATTAGCAACTCCTTTTAATCGTTGGTGTATCCGTTCCTTCTCTCCAGTTGCATAGTGAGCCATAGTAATAACTGTAGAAGTATGGCCAGCCATAGCAGCTGCAGATTGTATATCTAATATTGCTGCTGTTTCATCTAAATTCAAATGTTTAAGACTATAGAAGTCGGCAGTTATTCCCATCGGCTCTTTTACCCATGTCCTCCATCGGCGTGTGATCTGGTGTGAATTAATTGCAACCGGTCCTGGAATTAAATTTTTGCTGAAAATAAAATCATCTTTTTTAGAATACTTAAGCAAGTCTTCCCAGAATGGCAAAGCAATATCTTTTATTGTCCTCTCTACTTGTTTCGAAATGCGACCCTTTTTAATAGTTAGTTTATATTTCTGGTTAATTAAATCAACATCTTTTGCTTGGATACGAAGTAATTCAGTTTCACGAGCACCAGAATGAAAAAAGATTTGCAGGAAGCGCCAAAAGGAATAATTATGTTCATTTAAGTATTTGTCAACTTGTTTCCTTTGCTCTGGAGTGAGTGTTTCCCTGATTTTATGTTCATGCTTTTGTTTTTTGATTCCCAGTACTGGATTAATTTCAATGATATCATACTCCATTAGAATATTAAAAAGCATCATTAAATGAGCTCTATAATAATTATGTTGGTTTGCAGACCATTTATCTTTAGTAATTGAAAGGTTATCCAATAATAGTTTAATATGTTTTCTCCTTATTTGACTAATAGGTAGAATGTGAAACCGTAAATTTTTAGCAGAAGCATTAGTATACTTTATAACAGATCTGATATCTAAAGCTGTTTGGCTTCCAACTTTAATCTTTGACTGAGCAAATAACAACGATTCTGAAAAAGGAGTATTTGTATCAATTTCATTATTGCTGGCAGCTCCATGACATTTCTTAGTGATTGGATTATATCCTTCATTCTGGAGAGCATATAGCAGCTCCTGCTTCAGAATTTTTACAGCTGATCTTCTTTCTTCTAGTTTAGAAAGTTTGTTTAATCCTCCCTTCAGCATTCGCAAACATCCATTAGGATATTTATCTTTAAAAGCAGGATCATGAAAATAATATTGAATGTACCAGATAACCTTTAAAGAAGCGCCGGATTTGTCCCAATTCTTGGGATGTACTGTAGGATCGCTGCATAAGCAGCCGTTAGGCAATTGTAGCATTTTATTTACTAAATTATTTACTGTTAATAAATGCTACAGTACAAGAGTATGTTATAAAAAAAGCTGAAACCTATATTGCTATTGTGTTTCAGCTTTGCTCCCGAAACTGGACTTGAACCAGTGACCCTCTGATTAACAGAAAGCAATTTACCAATTTCAGTTTCTAAAACTCAATACTGTAGCGACTTTCAATTCTATGTAATCAATCAGATTACCGTATTTTATTTACATTATTTACTAAATTATTTACCGATGTTTATTTAGTAGAAATCAATTCCCGTAAGGCTTTCAGCTCTTTACTTACTTTTATTGATTCTAGTTCCTGACTGTAGTAAACCTGTCCTTTGTCTAAGAATAACCAGTTAGCGGAATAGCCAGCGCAATTACATAAGATTACTCCCTGGTCTACTGTAGGCTTATTACTTCCATCCATAACCTTATACAGAGACATATAAGTTATGCCAAGGATAGAAGCTACAGCCTTTATAGAATCGGTATTATTCTTGGCCATGAACATTCTTACTCCTTCAATGAAGTTTTCCTGATATGTCTTATGATTTTTAGACATATTATTTTAACTTACAAATTTCTTTAATATACCATTTAAGTGTTTCTGGCTGATCTCCATCTAATGGCTCATTATCATATATATAAAGTCTGAATTTTTTTATTGCTTTTTTCTTTAATATTAATAAATCATTTTCTGATAAACTTAAGAATGCAGAATAATCAAAAGCACTTCCTCCACTAGAAACTTCACAACTTATTTCATCATTCTTATTCATCTTACTTCCGTCAGTAAATAAAATAATTATATCTCTTTTATTTAGACTAACAATTTGACCTTTTGTATCTAATGATAAGTAGTACCTAACAGAATTTTTCTTTATTACCTTAATAAATTGAACTCCATTAATTTCAGGAGATTTAATTGTTATTTTCCCTGTCATATCATCTATACTTCTATCAATATCATTTCTTAAAAATGTAGTATCTAATTGACTGTATCCAATAGTTGAAAAAACTATTAATGTTAAAAGGCATAATACTTGTTTCATAAATGTATTGTTGATATTATAAATTAATTAATTACAGTTAGTTCATTTCCTTTATATATTCCAGTTACTTTAAATAGTTTAATTACTTCATCCACTTTTCTATAAAAAGGTGGGTAACATAATTTACCTGCTCTTACTCCGTGTTCATATTTCATTGAGTTATCAGACATACATTGAAAAATTCCACTGTATTGATCCTCATCTTTATAAAATAACCTTTTAATTATAAGTTCATTATCAATTTGAAGTACATATACATTTCCTGGAATAATCTGTTTGTTCTCAATTAGTCTGATACCTATAATAGAACCTGGAGGATAGTTAGGTGTCATAGAATTTCCTGACACTTTTATTGCATATTGAGATCCTTTGAATAGATCATTAATGTGAAGCACGTTATTATTATTTAAGGGGGGTAATATCTCTACTATATCTGGAGCTGCTCCATGAGCATTAGTATCATAAAATGGTATAACCTGATCTTCACTATTTAACTTCTGTTCATACCTTTTCTGATGGTATGGCTTAACATCTTCAATTATGTTACTAACATCTTGGTTTAATAAATCTATATTGAATACTTCTTTGTATGTTTTAAAAAAATCGGCTTTTGGATTGCGTTTACCTGACTCATAATAACTATACCTAACTGCTTGAATGCCTAATTTTAAAGACATTTCTGCTTGAGATATATCAAGTAAGGCTCTATTTTTCTTTAGTATTTCAGATAGATTTTTCATAACATATTTATGCATGTGAATAAAAATGTTAATAACTAAATTCAATTTTATTTGTTTGTTAGTAACATTTGTTATTATATTTGCAGAGTCAAAAATAAGAAACAAAAATGATAATAACAAATAAGGTTTGGGGATTACTAGAATCAGATCTACAATTAAGAATGAAAGTTGCAGTTGCTCTTGGTCTTGGTGAAGCAGCCATTAAAGGTGCAATAAAAAGAAGGAGTGATACATTAACAAAGATTGCTGCTATCAAAGCAATTGAAGAGCATACTGGATTAACTGAAGATGAAATTATCGAAACCATAAAAGCCTAATAGCATAATGTCATCAACTCAAAAGATAATAAATAGACTTCTCACTTTGGAAACTATGGGTGAACAAATGAGAGAAATGGCCTACAGTACAAGAGTAGAACTGGAGAAGCTCTCTTCTCCAGCTCCCTCAAGGGGGAATAAGGGGTTATCTTCTGAAAAGAAAGCAGCATTGATAACCAATTTTAGAAAATCAATGCTTAGAATACCTAGAGAAGATGGAAAGTAGAAAAACGATAGGCAAATGGGTATGGGTAACTATTGATGATGAGAAGTTCTACAGACAGATAATAGTTAAAGAACCTGGCCATCCTGAAGGGAAGATTTGGGGAGTAATGGATTACTTAAATAACGAGGTAACATTTTATACAGATAACGATTTAAAATTAGCTAATAATGCAAAACAAACTACAGATCACAATCAAAGAACAAACTGAACTAACGCAGTTTATTAATGGCATCATTAAAGGTTCTGAAAAGAAAGGTCATTGGATAACTCTATCAGATTTCGCTGGATTTATAAGATTGTTCCAGTGTATCTACAATGCAGAAATTAGAATTAAGTTTAATGAAGATGATGCAATGCATCATTTGAATATCCTTGAGGATGGAAGGTTTGTTGCTGATGTTACCAGCAAGAAAGAAGATGCATGTATTTCTGTTCACAAATTTATAAAAGTAGCGTAATCATGACACCTTACGAATATCAACAACAGACTATTCAGCTTTATAGGGAGCGTTTAAAAGATGCTATAGGAGACGCTGAAAGAAAATATCTGCAACAAACAATTGACCAGTTAAGTGGTAAAGTAGTTACTAAGATAACTTTTGGAGTTAGCAGTTTAAACTAGGATTTATTCAATCATCATAAAATTTTCAAACATGAAAAGAGTATTAATGTGCATTTGTCTATTAAGAATGTCAGATGCAATTGAGAGTGCTGGTGGAGAAGATCCACAGCCAGAAGTTGATAATGGAGCTACTGCACCACTTCCAGCAGAAGAAACACCAACTGCACCAGTTGAGGAAGCTAGTGCACCAGTTGAGGAAGAAACTTTCCTTGAAAAAGTGGAAGATAAACTGGAAGAAATTGGGGAAGAAATTAAGGAAGGAGTTGAGCATGTAGTTGAAGAAGTAAAAGAATTCTTCGAAGGAAAAGAAGAAAATACAACTACCGATACCCAGTCGGAAGAAGTATAAACTAGGTTTTTGTTAATTGCTAATGGGTAATCCCCGGTGTGACTTCATCATCTATCCGGGGGCAGAATAAAGAAGTTCTTAATTTATTGGAAGAGTTTTTCATATGGCGAGAATGCAATCGTTATTACAGCCCATCCATTTCTATGGCTTGGGGCTTTTAATCGGGGGTAGCACCGAGGGGCTAAGATGGTTCGATCCCATCGCCTCCACAACCTCTTTGACTGAAAAGGAAAGTCCATGAATAGAAATCGAAAGTGGCTGCCCTGATAGACGGCATTCAGTCTATCGTGGGAGTTAAGATAAAGGAAAGGAAGTCGGTCGAAAGACAGCGGTGGTTCAAGTCCATCACTCCCACCTAACAATTCGGTTCACACCGGATTAGTAAGCACAAAGGTGAACAGCTACCTAAAAGGCTGAATAGTTCTTACTCATTATTCTTGGGAATGATGATTTAATTAAGCGGCTGCCTGCTGCATGGCGGGCAGCTTTTTTAAAATGTAAAAATGAAAAGAGCAAGTCACTTTATTGAAATATACCAGAATGGTAAAGGAGAGGTCAAAACAGGTTCTGTATGGCCTATTGAAAAAGAACCTTTCCATGTATTAGGAAATAAAGTAAGAGGTTGGAAAACATTATTAATTCTTAAATTCAGAATGCATGAAAACAGTATTAAACGCACTGAAAGTAACTAATCATGAGTACTCCTGGATCATACCAGCGACCGTGATCATAGGAATAATATTTTTTATAATTAAAACGATTGT